>Ga0187842_1000097_pt1 | contig 44201 bp, 46 predicted proteins | sample SpaLakP09_SKY_41_FD_134514 | JGI IMG/M metagenome (GOLD analysis project Ga0187842, IMG submission 134514) | Oligotrophic lake water microbial communities from Sparkling Lake, Wisconsin, USA - SP09_SKY_41 | ecosystem: Environmental > Aquatic > Freshwater > Lake | place: USA: Sparkling Lake... | reverse complement strand
CTCGTCGGCGCCCAGGGCTTCCAATCGATTGACACGCTGGCCGAGCGCTTCGGCGTCAGCACGCAAACCATACGGCGCGATGTCAACGCGCTGTGCGAGCGCGGCCTGTGCCGGCGCCGGCACGGCGGCGTCGATGTGCTGCCCGAAGGGGCGCAGAACATGGCCTATACCGCGCGGCGCATCCTGCACCGCGAGGCCAAGCAATCCATCGCACGCTGCGTGGCCCAGGCCGTGCCCGAGGGCGCCTCTCTGTTCTTCGGCATCGGCACGACGCCGGAGGAATGCGCGGCGGCGCTGCAGCAGCGCCAGCAGCTGCGCGTGATGACCAATAACCTGAACGTGGTCGCGGCGCTGCGCCCCAATCCCGGCTGCGAGCTGGTAATGGCCGGCGGCCGGCTGCGCAACACCGACAACGATGTGGTGGCCGGCGAGGCGCACGAGTTCTTCTCGCGCTACGCGGCCGATATCGGCATCTATGGTGTCGGCGGCGTGGCCGAGGACGGCAGCCTGCTCGACTTCAGCCAGGACGAGGTGCGCATGCGCAGCGAGCTGGCCAAGCACTGCCGCCAGCGCTATCTGGTGCTGGACCACTCCAAGTTCGGCCGCAGCGCCACCGTGCGCGGCGGGCATATCACCGAGGCCCACCGCGTGTTCACCGACCGACCTGTGCCCGCACCCATCGCCGCCATGCTGCTTGACGCCGGCGTGCAGCTCGTCGTGGCCTCTTCACTGACCTATCCCCCGCCTGCTCTCACCGAAGGAGAACATTGACATGACTCAGTCCAAGTTCCGCCGCTACGCGCTGGCCGCCGCGCTGGCCGTCACCGCCCTGGTCGGTGCCGCACCGGCCCAGGCCCAGCAACGCGCGATTTGCTACAACTGCCCACCCGAATGGGCCGACTGGGGCTCGCAGCTGAAGACCATCAACGCGCGCCTGGGGATTCAGGTGCCGTCGGACAACAAGAACTCCGGCCAGGCGATCGCCGCGCTGATCGCCGAGAAGGCCAGCCCGGTGGCCGACGTCGTCTATCTGGGCGGCATCGCCGCCGACCCGGCCCGCGACGCCAGCGTGCTGACGCCCTACAAGCCCAAGGCCTGGGACAAGATCCCGGCCGGCCTGAAAGACCCCGAGGGCAACTGGTTCGCCATCCACTCCGGCACCTTGGGCCTGTTCGTCAACACCGCCGCACTGGGCGGCAAGCCGGTGCCGCAGAGCTGGGGCGATCTGCTCAAGCCCGAGTACAAGGGCATGGTCGGCTATCTGGACCCGACCTCGGCGGCCGTGGGCCAGCTGGGCGTGATGGCCATCAACCTGGCGCTGGGCGGCACGTATGACAACCTCGAGCCCGGCATCAAGTTCTTCAAGGCCCTGGCCAAGAATCAGCCCATCGTGCCCAAGCAGACCTCGTACGCGCGCGTGATCTCGGGCGAGATCCCCATCCTGCTGGACTACGACTTCAATGCCTACCGCGGCCAGTACACCGACAAGGCCGCCGTGCGCTTCGTCATCCCCAAGGAGGGCACGGTCGTGTTCCCCTATGTGATGGGACTGGTGAAGGGCGGGCCCAATGCCGACAACGGCCGCAAGGTGCTGGACTATGTGCTGTCCGACGAGAGCCAGACCCTGTGGGGCAACGCCTACCTGCGCCCGGTGTTCGCCGAGCACCTGTCGGCCGAGGCCAAGGCCCGGTTCCTGCCCGAGGCCGACTACGCCCGCGCCAAGCCGGTCGATCTGAAGCGCCTGGCCACGGCCCAGCCCAAGATCATCGAGCGCTACAAGAACGAAGTCCAGTAAGCGACTCACCACCCCGGCCATGGTCCTGCTGATACTGCCCACCGCCCTGTTCTTCGGCGCCTTCTTCGTGCTGCCGATGGCGCGGCTGTTCCTGGTGGGCGGCAGCGGGGCCACCGGCTGGGGCGCCTACACGGCCATCCTGACCGACGCGAACTACTTCAACGCGCTGATGGCAACGCTCGGTATCGCCTCGGCCACGACCGCGCTGACCCTCTTGATCAGCGGCATCACCGGCGTGTTCCTGCAGCGCCACAAGTTCCCCGGCAATGCGGCGCTGGTGGCGATGCTGACGCTGCCGCTGGCCTTCCCCGGCGTGGTGATCGGCTTCATGGTCATCATGCTGGCCGGCCGCCAGGGGCTGATCGGCCAGGTCACCGAATGGGCCACCGGCGAGCGCGTGGTGTTCGCCTATTCGATGCTGGGCCTGTTCATGGGCTACGTCTATTTCTCGATCCCGCGCACGATACTGACCGTGATGGCAGCCACCGAAAAGCTGGACCCGCGGCTCGAAGAAGCCGCGCGTTCGCTGGGCGCCTCGCCCTGGCGCGTGGTCATTGACGTGATCGTGCCGGCCCTGAAGCCGGCGCTGATCTCGGCCGGCGCGATCTGCTTTGCCACCGCCGTGGGCGCCTTCGGCACCGCCTTCACGCTGGCCACGCGCATCAATGTGCTGCCGATGGTGATCTACACCGAGTTCACGATGTCGGCCAATATCGCGATGGCCGCTGCGCTGAGCTTCACGCTGGGCGCGCTGACCTGGTTGGTTCTGGCGCTGGCGCGCACGGCGGCTGGCTCGTCGGTGGCCGCTGCCGGTTGAGGCTGATATGACGCTGATCGCATGGCTATCGGGTATCGGTGAACTGCTGCACCTCGCTGCGACGGGGTGGCAGAGGAGGCGGGGGGCCGGCCACCACGGGCTGAAGCTTGGGCCGGTCCCTTCGGCCCGACCTCCAGCTTGCCCGCCGTGGCCGGCCCCCCACCCCCTCTGCGGATGCGCTGGTGGCCGCCAACCCGGAACAGGACGCGTGTCTTGTGGGTTTGCGAGCCTGCACACTGGCTCCAGCAGGGATGAGGGCGTGCCGGTCGCAGCGGGCATAAAGAAGCCAATGTTCGGCCCGTGCAGGGCCGGACGATGCTTCAGCCCGCAGCGGCCGGCGCGCCCTCGTCCCTGCCGCTTCACGATTCTTTTGTTGTGTGTCTCGCCACGCGCGGTGGAGCACCTGACATGAACCGCCCCCGCCAACTCTTTGTGCTGCAGCTGGCCTTCACCTTGGCGGTCTGCGCCTTCCTGATCGTGCCGGTGATCCTGTCGATGCTGGCCGGGCTGACCGTCAACTACATCGCCGGACTGAGCAGCGGCCTGACCCTGCGCTGGATCTTCGAGGTCTGGGACGGCTACCGCGACACCATCTTCCGCTCGGTCGGCATCGCGCTGGCCTGCCTGGTCGTGACCCTGCTGCTGGGCGTGCCCACCGCCTATGTGCTGGCGCGCACGCGCAACCGCGTGGGCCGCTGGATCGAGGAGCTGCTGGTGCTGCCGATCGCTATGCCCGGCCTGGCCACCGCGCTGGCGCTGATCGCCAGCTATGGCGCGCTACGCGGCTTTCGCACCTCCTGGGGATTCATCCTCGTCGGCCATGTGCTGTTCACCCTGCCCTTCATGGTGCGCTCGGTGCTGGCCGTGCTGCAGTCCATCGACCTGAAGACGCTGGAAGAAGGCGCCGCCTCGCTGGGGGCAGGTTTTGCCCGGCGCTTCTTCGACATCGTGCTGCCCAATTGCCGGCAAGGCATCCTGGCCGGCTCGCTGATGGTCGTGACGCTGTCGATGGGCGAGTTCAATATGACCTGGCTGCTGCACACACCGCTGACCAAGACCCTGCCGGTGGGCCTGGCCGATGCCTATGCCTCGCTGCGCCTCGAGGTGGGCAGCGCCTACACCTTGATCTTCTTCATGATGATCGTGCCGCTGCTGCTGGCCATGCAGACGCTGGCCCGCCCGCGCACAACGAAGTTCATCGCCGACGACGGCTCCGCATCATGACCACACCCCTGTCCATTCATCTGCAGGCCTGCGCCAAGACCTTTGCCGACGGCACCCGCGTGCTGGAGCCGCTCGACGTGCAAATCAGGGCCGGCGAAACCCTGGTGCTGCTGGGCCCCTCGGGCTGCGGCAAGACCACGACCCTGCGCCTGATCGCCGGCCTGGAGCAGCCCGATGCCGGCGGCAAGGTGCTGTTCGACGGCGTGGACGTGACGCAGCAAAGCATTGAGGCGCGCAATGTCGGCATGGTGTTCCAGTCCTACGCGCTGTTCCCGAACATGAGCGTGGCCGAGAACATCGGCTACGGCCTGCGCATACGCAAGCTGCCCGCCGCGGCACAGCGCGAGCGCGTGGCCGAGATGCTGGAGATGATGCGCATCGCGCCGCTGGCCGACCGCTCGATTGACCAACTCTCCGGCGGCCAGCGCCAGCGCGTGGCCCTGGCCCGCGCCCTGGCCGTGCGCCCCCGCGCGCTGCTGCTGGACGAGCCGCTGACCGCGCTGGATGCCCAGCTGCGCGACACCCTGCGCGTCGAGATCAACCAGCTGCTGCGCCGGCTGGCCATCACCACCATCTACGTCACGCACGACCAGGCCGAGGCGATGGCGCTGGGCGACCGCATCATCGTCATGTCACACGGCCGTGTCGCCCAGATGGGCACGCCGCACGAGATCTACCACCAGCCCGCCAACCGCTATGTGGCCGGCTTCATCGGCACGATGAACCGGGTGCAGGGCGAGTACCGGGACGGCGGCGTCTTCACCTGCCCCGCCGGGCGGTTGCGCTGGCCGGGCGCCCAGGCCGCGGGCGCGGGCGAGCTGTTGTTCAGACCGGAGGATGTGAGCATCGTCGGCGAGGGCGAGCCGGCCGATCTGGTGGGCACCGTAACCGCCTCGCTGTACCTGGGCGACCGCACGCGGCTGATCATCGACCTCGGCCAGGCCCAGCCGCTGACGATGGACTGCCTGGCCCGAAGCGCCCCCGCTGTGGGCCAGAGCGTGCGCCTGCAGGTCGATCCGCAGGGCCTGCTGGCGCTGGCGGCCTGAACCCGAGGAATCTCATCATGCTGATCGCCCAGTTCTCCGACACCCACATCAAGATCCCCGGCAAGCTGGCCTATGGCCGCGTGGACACCGCCACGATGCTGCAGGCCAGCGTCGCCCACCTGGCAGCAATGCAGCCGCAGCCCGATCTGCTGCTGATTACCGGCGATCTGGTCGATCTGGGCCGGCCGGCCGAGTACCAATACCTGCGGTCGCTGCTGGCGCCGCTGCAGATGCCGATGCTGGTGATCGCCGGCAACCATGACGAGCGCCAGGCGCTGCGCGAAGCCTTTGCCGACCAGGCCTGCTTTCCAGCCAGCGGCTTCATGCACTATGACACCGCCGGCCGCTGGCCGCTGCGCATCATTGGCCTGGACACCTTGGTGCCCTTGGAAGGCCGCGGCGAGCTGTGCGCCGACCGGCTGGACTGGCTGGCGCAAACCTTGGCTGCCGCCCCGACCCAGCCGACCCTGGTGCTGATGCACCACCCGCCGTTCCTGACCGGCATCGCCCATATGGACGCGCTGGGGCTGACGGGCCGCGAGGCCTTTGCCGAGATCGTGCGCGGCCACCCGCAGATCCAGCTGATCCTGTGCGGCCATCTGCACCGCAACATCCAGACCACGGTCGGCGGCCGGCCGGTGCTGACCTGCCCCAGCACCGCGCACCAGGTGGCCCTCGATCTGCGGCCCGAGGCACCGAGCGCCTTCCGCATGGAGCCCCCCGGCTATATGTTGCACCGCTGGCATGGCGGTCAATTGGTCAGCCATGTGGTGGCGGTGGGCGAATATGCCGGCCCGTATCCCTTCTTCGAACCGAGCGGCAAGCTGATCGATTGACGTAGCCCGGATGCAATCCGGGGCCCCGGATTCCATCCGGGCTACCTAGGGCTTGCATCGCCTGCCGCTTTGTAGCAAGGTCTGCCGCGCGCCACCCATCGCAGCGCAGGGAGACCCGGCATGTCAGACAATCAAGCCGATCAGGCCGCTCAAGCAGCAACACTGGACAGCATCGCGTCCATGGCCGCGGCCCGCCGCGCCCAGTTGCCGCCCACCGACCGGCCAGCGCCCGAGCAGGGCCTGTGGGGCCCGGCGCTGTCGGGCGGCGGCATTCGCAGCGCCACCTTCTGCTTCGGCCTGCTCAAGGCCCTGGGGCAGAACAAGGTCTTCCACCGCTTCGATCTGCTGTCCACCGTGTCGGGCGGCGGTTATATCGGCTCCACCGTCGGCAAGCTGTTCCAGAACGCCCGCGACAGCGGCCAGAGCGCGATCGAGGTCGAGGCGGCGCTGGGCGAGGCGGACCGGCGCTGGTTCGCCTTCTGGCTGCGCGCTAACGGACGCTACCTGATTCCGCGCGGCGGGCGCGACCTGATGTTCGCCGGCGCCAATTTCGGCCGCAACCTGGTCGGCGTGCACATCGAACTGGCACTGATGAGCCTGCTGCTGGGCGGGCTGCTGGTCGGTTTCGATCTGCTGCTGTGGGCCTGGGCCGATTGCATCTTCAGTGGTGGCACGTGCTGGCGGCCGGGCTGGGTCAACGTCGACACATTGGCCGCGCTGTCCAACTGGCCTACGCTGTGGCTCTTGCTGCCGCCGGCGATCTGGTGGGGCGCGGTACAGGCCACCGCCTACTGGGCCCTGCCGGCCAAGGCCGGTGAGGGTCTGAGCGCACAGCGCTGGATCATTGCGGTGCTCAGCGGGGCCGGCGCCTGGTGGCTGGCCGACTACTGGAGCGATGCGAGAGACACCGCGCCCTCGGCGACCGCCGCCCAGGGCCTGCAACTGCCCTCGCTGCTGATGCTGTTTGCCGGCGGCGTGCTGCTGGCCTGGGTGGCGGGCACCCTGATCGCCTGGTGGATGACCCGCCGTGGTCGCGCACCCGACCTCTCGCGCAACCAGCTCACCGGCGGGCTGGCAGGCACGCTCAACCTGGGCCTGAGCATCGCGGCGCTGGGCCTGGTCGATGGCTTCGCCTGGCTGCTGGCCAATGCCTCGGCCGCCCACCATGGCACGGCCGGCGTGGTGATCGCCGTCACCGTGGTGGTGCTGCGCACCGTGCTGCCCAAGATCGCCGATCTGCCGCGCAGCCTGACCCCGGGCACGCGAATGAATCTGATGGGCCTGATCAACTTTGCCGGCCTGGCCGTGATGGCCCTCTTGATGGTGTTCTGGATCAGCCTGCTGCACCGCAACGTCACCGTGTCGCTGTTCGACGAGCAGCGCCGCGAGCTGCAGTACGCGCTGAGCTGGACCTGGATGGCCGTGCTGGTGCTGCCCCCGCTGTTGATGGTGCTGGTGTCCTTTCACAACCGCGAGTTCCTGAACCGCTCGTCGCTGTTCTCGTTCTACCGCGCCCGCCTGGTGCGCAGCTATCTCGGCGCGGCCAATGCCAAACGCTTCCAGCCCGGCACGACGGACGCCACCGAGCCCTACCCGCGCCATCTGGCCGCCGAAGGCCCGCAGGTCGCGGTGCAGGACGTGCACCCCGATGACGACGAGGCCATGGCCGACTACCAGCCGCACCTGGCGGGCGGCCCCATCCATCTGCTCAATGCCTGCGTCAACCAGACCCGCGACCCACGCGGCGGCCTGTTCAACCAGGACCGCAAGGGCCTGCTGATGACGGTGGGCCCGCGGGGCAGCGTGCGCGTCGGCCAGGACGACTGGCGCGCGGTGGCTGCCGGCGGCAGCCTGAGCCTAGGCTCCTGGGTGGCGATCTCGGGCGCGGCGGTGGCGCCGGGCCTGGGTGGCAGCACGCGCTCGGGCATGGCCGCGCTGCTCACCCTGGCCGGCATACGCCTGGGCTATTGGTGGGACAGCACGGCGTTGGCACGTGCCGCCGGCGAGGTGCTGCCGCCCATCGTCGGCAAATACGGCCAACTGCTCAACGAGCTGCGCGGCCGCTTCGACGGCAACCAGCGCCGTGACTGGTTCCTCAGCGATGGCGGCCACTTCGAGAACACCGGCGCCTACGCGCTGCTTCGCGAGGAATGCAAGCTGATCGTCGTGGCCGACTGCGGCGCCGACCCCCGCTATGCCTTCGGCGACCTGGAGAACCTGGTGCGCAAGGCCCGCATCGACCTGCAGACCGAGATCACCTTTTTGAAGCCCAAACTCGGTGCGGCCAACGACCCGGCGATGGCGCCCTGCGTGTTCGGCTCGCTGAACGATCTGGTCTCGCCGGAGAGCCATGCCTGCCTGGCGTTGGCCCGCATCAGCTATGGGCGCAGCGGCGGGGTCGGCCACATGGTCATCGTCAAGCCCAATATGTGCCAGGCGGTGCCGGTGGATCTGGTCAATTTCAAGGCCGACAACCCGCTGTTCCCGCAGGAACCGACCACCGACCAGTTCTTCAGCGAGGCGCAGTGGGAGAGCTACTTCCAGCTCGGCCACACCCTGGGCCGCCAGCTCGATGCCGGCTTTCTGGACCAGGTGCAGCGCCATGCGGAGATGCTGTTCGAGATCGACGACGGCAGCATCGTGACGCAGGACGCCGAAGGCAAGGCCAAGAGCGTGGCCGCGCCCAAGCGCCTGCCCTCGCGCATTGCTGCCACCGGTGCGGTCACCGCCTCGGTCAGCATAGGCGCGCTGGCCACGCTGGGCGCCACCGCCTGGCAGACGGTGGACAACCAGTTGCAGGCAATCGAGAAAGCAAAGAGGGTGGACCCCGGCGTACTCAAGGAGCTGACCGATCTCTACGGCAAGCTGGCGCCCAGCGCCGCGGCGGCCTCCGGCGTCGAGGCGAAGGACACCCCGAAAGACACTCGCCTGGGCGAGATGGCCACCGCCCTGCTGCGCATCAGCGACGCCGCCTGCACCGGCGACAACACCCAGGCCTTCAAGCAGTCGGCGCTGATGCAGATGATCCTCAACAACACCAAGAAGAGCTGCGCCGAGGCCTCGCCCAAGCACCCGGCCTGCGAGGTGCTGCTTGACGACGACGAAATCGTCTCCTGCCTGCGCGAGGAGACCCGCCTCAGCTGTGTGCCGCGCTACTGGGTGCGCGACTATGGCGCCCCCGACCGCACCCGGCTGAACTGCCAGCCACCGGCGCCGCCCAAGCCGCTGGTCGTTGCCGCTGCCCCGCCACCACCGCCGATCGCGCCGGTGGAATCGCCGTCCGAGGTGGTCGCGGGATCGGCCTCCAAGCCGATCCCTGCCCCTGCGCCCGTCCCGGCTCCGCCCCCCGTGCCGGTCGCCGCACCGTCGCTGGTCTGCGCCGGCCAGACGGTCTATATCCAGATCTTCGGCCCCGAGTTGCGCGACAGCGTGCGCTCCCTGCGCGACCGCTGGCGCGAGCTGGGCGCCAACGTGCCGCCGGTCGAGGACGTCTGGGACAGCGCCCGCCGCGCAGGTCGCACGCCACCGCAGACGCCCAAGCGCATCACCGTCCTCTACCACGATGCGGCGTCCAAGGGTTGCGCCGAGGCACTGCAGCCGCCGAAGGCAAAGACGTCCTGGTCGGTCACCGAGCTGTCGCAGCGCCTCAGCGGCACGCCGGGCGTGATCGAGGTCTGGATACCGCCGCTGACGACGGCCAATGCCGCGCCACCGGCCAGCGCCTATTGCTACCAGGAGGACACGGGCACGGCCGGCAGCAAGCGTTTCGGTATGCACTGCCACGCCGAGCAGACGGCCTGCGAATCGGCGCGTGGCCCCAACCCGAAGCGCCTGCAATCGACCTGTCAGGCGACGGACCTGGGCTCCGTCGGCGTCCAGCTGACCCTGCGTGGCTGGGGCGGCTCCTGGTATGCGTTGCAGGCGATGCCCTTCGAGGCGCCGTTCCCGCAGCTGGGCAGGTAGGCGTCCTCGGTCATGGGGTACGCTTGCCCCATGACCGAGCAAGCGACCCCGTTCGATGGCGTCAAGCAGGTGGTCGGCGACGCCCTGAAGTTCAAGGGCAAGCTGGCCATCGGCGAGAACGCCTATGCCTCGCTGCGCCACGCCAACGCCGTGCGCAAGTACTGGGACCTGTTCGGCGCGGTGGGCGGCGGTGCGGCGGTGGCCAAATCGGGGCTGGTGGCCTCAGCCCTTGGCGCGGCCAGCACGCCATTGGGTTGGGTGGTAGCCGCGGCCGTGGTCTCCGGCGGCGCCTGGTACGGCGTGATGCAGATGCTGAACGGCGCATCGGGCGACCGGGTCACCGTGATCCCGAAGTTCATCAACACACCGATCGACCTGCTGGCCATCAGCCTGTTCGACCTGATGCTGCCTCTGGCACTGAAAGTGGCTGCGGTCGATGGCCGCGTCAAGGCCATTGAGCGGCGCTGCATCCAGGACCATTTCATCAATGACTGGGGCTATGACCGCGGCTTCGTCAAGGTCGGCTGCAAGCACATCGAGGCCGGCCTTGACGACTTCTCGATGCGCGAACTGGCCCGCCAGCTGGCCGACTTCATACAGACCAACCCGGACTGCAACTACGAGGCCATGACCCGCGAACTGCTGGCCTTTCTGCGCGCAGTGGCCGAGGCCGATGGCGAGATCGACGAGCGGGAAGAACTGGCGTTGGAGAAGCTGGCCGCCGTCTTTGCCGAGGCCCAGCCCAGCCTGCTCAAGGACTCGCTGGCGACGGTGGGCGCCACCCTCAGCACGACCCTGGAAAAGGGCTCGGCGGCTGTCGCCTCCGGCGCCTCGGCGCTGGGCACGGCGGCCCGGGCGGGTGCCGACGCCTTCGTCAAATCGGGTGCTTTGGACCGACTGAAGAGCGGTGCGAGTGCCGCACAGGAACTCGCCGCACGCGGCGCCAGCGCTGCTGCCACGCAGTCGACCCAGGCGGCTCAGGCGCTGCTGCAAAAACTCAAGAAGCGGCCCTAGGAGGCTGTCGGGCTTGGGGTCGGGCCCGCGACCCCTCCCGCGTTACGATGCAGGTCTGGAATTTCTTTGAGCCTCTCGTGGACCTTCGCACGTTGTTTTTGGCTCAGACCTGCGCGCTGGCGGCCATGGCCACCATGTTCTGGGTTGCGCGCACCGGCGCCGATCGCGGCAACGGCCTGCGTACCTGGACGCTTGCCGTCACTGCCCAGAGCCTGGCCTTTCTGTTGCTGGCCCATGCCGGCCGTCTGCCCTCCTGGGCGTCGGCTGGAGTGGGCAATGCATTGGGCGCCGTGGGCGTGGCCCTGTACTTTGTCGCCATCCGGCAGTTTCTGGGCCGCCGCTATGGCAGGCCCTGGCTGCTGGCGATGGTCGCGGTCGTCACCGCGGTGGGGGCCGTGTCGGGCAGCCAGTATGCGGTGGCCACCATCTTCAATGGCTTTGTCTATGGCCTCGTGCAGCTGCTGAACGGCCATGGGCTGTGGCAGCGCCCGCAGGCCGAGCTGCGGCGCGTGCAGCGCGTCGTCGCCCTGTGCTATCTGCTGATGGGCGTGGTGCTGCCGCTGCGCGCGGCCGGCCTGCTGCTGGCCGGCGCCCAAATCGACTACCTGAACATGCCCCTGACCTGGCAGGAGCCTATCTACATCTTCGGCTTCCTGTTCGTCATCGTCACCAACCTGGGCTTCCTGCAGCTGTGCAAGATGCGCGCCGAGGCCGAGGTGCGGCAACAGGCGATGACTGACGGCCTGACCGGCCTGGCCAACCGACGCGCGCTGAACGACGCGATGGCGCATGAGCTGGCCATGGCCCGGCGCAGCCACCAGCCCTATGCCGTGCTGATGGCCGATGTGGACCACTTCAAGCGCATCAACGACCAACAGGGACACCGCGCCGGCGACGAGGCGCTGGCCGCCTTTGCCCAGCGCCTGCGCGCGGCGCTGCGCGCCCAGGACCTGCCCTTCCGCTATGGCGGTGAGGAGTTCTGCGTGTTGCTGCCAGATACCGACGCGGCCGGTGCCGCCGTGCTGGCCGAACGGCTGCGGGTGGCGGTGGCGCAGCCCGCTGGAACTGCGGCACCGATGATCACCGCCAGCTTTGGCGCCACCGTCTGGCAGCCCGGTGACACGGCCGACGCCCTTTTCAGCCGCGCCGACCGGGCGCTGTACCGCGCGAAGGAACTGGGCCGGGACCGGGTCGAAATCGAGATCGGCTAAGCCGCCAGCTGGCGATAGAAGTAGCTGGTCGCGCACAGCCCGCCGCGCGGCCACAAGGCGAAGCCGGGAACATCGCCGCAGTGTTGCCAGCCCAGGCGGGTGTAGAGGCGGCGGGCATCGTCGCTGGCGGTGTCCAGCACCAGCAGCGTCTTGCCTTCGGCGAGGGCAGCCTCCTCGGCGGCGCGCATCAGCACCGCACCGAGCCCATGGCGCCGCGCGCGACGGTGCACCAGCATCTTCGACACATCGCCTCGGTGCGGTTGGTTGTCGGGCTGGGCCAGCACCACCTGCACGGTGCCGACAATGCCCTCGGCATCCTCGACCACCAGCAGGACCCGCTCGCCGCGGGCCGCGCCATCGGCGATGCGCCGCCAGAAGGCCAGCGCCTGATCCAGCGACAGCGGATGCATGAAGCCGACCGAGGCATCGCCCTCGACGCAATCGATCAGCAGCTCGGCCAGCTGCTGCAGCTGGGTGTCGTTGACGGTCTGCAAGCGGCGCGCGGTGTGTTCGTGGCTCATGGCTCTATCGGGTTGTGGGTGTTGTCAGCACGACGGCATAGCGCGCCGGCTCGGTCGTGGGGTTGTGGAAACCGGTCGGTCGGTCCAGCGTCATGGCCAGGCAGTCGCCCGCGTCGAGCCGGTGCTGCTCGCCGCCGACCGTGACCTGCACCCTGCCCTCCAGCACCCAGACCTGCTGGTGCACGCGCGACTCGCGGGCCCCTGTTTCATAGGCCACATGGGCACCGGCGGGCAGGCTGACCGCGACGATCTGGAAGGGCGCCGCCACGCCGGGCGGCGAGACGTTGCGGCGAAGATAGCCCGAGGCCGGGTCGCGCCACTGCGGCTGGTCGGCACGGCGCGCCACCGGCTCGGGCTTGGCGTCGGGCACATCGAACAGCGAGGCCAGGGTCACACCCAGGCCTGTGGCCAGCTTCTCCAGCAGCACGGCCGTGGGGCTGCTCTCGCCACGCTCGATGACCGAGATCATCGAGCGGCTGACGCCGCAGTCGGCGGCCAGCGCCTCCAGCGACAGGCCCCGCGCGGTGCGCAACTCCCGCACCCGCTGGGCGATGCGCTGATTGATCGTGTCGTCTTCCTTCATGCTGGATGAAATCATCCAACATCTTGGATGGCTTGTCCAGCGGCTCCGAAATCAGCCCAACCACTGCAGCCAGCGGCCGTGCGGATGCGACCAGGCCAGGGCCTCGGTCCTGTCCTGCCAGACCAGCGACCACAGGCTGTGTGCCGAGGCTCCTTCCGCGGTGGGCGGCAGCTCCAGCCCTGCCGGCCGGAGCGAAGGCGACTCGGCACTGAGCCAGGCCAGTCCGCGTTCGCGCACCAGGCGGCTCACCTCGGCCTGGTAGCGCGCCAGTTCCTCGCCCGGGAAGTAGGCCAGCACCCAGCTGTTGAACAGCACCGGCTGCACGCCGGCCGGCAGGGTGTCCAGCCAGGGCTCGATCGCGGCGATGCAGTCATCGGCCTGCTGCACACGGTGGCCGGCGACACGAGCCTGGGCCACGGCCAGCTTCAGCCGCAGCGCCCGTTCGCGGTCATGCGGCCACAGGCAGGCCGCCAGCCAGCGCACGGCGGCGCCGTCATGCACGTCAATAGGCGACAGGTCCAGGCCCAGGCGCTGTGTGATGCGCCAGCCAGGGTCGGCCGCCAGCGGCGGCGCGTCGCCCAGCCAGTCGCAGCGGATCTGCGGTCGGCCGGGCGTGGCCGGCGCTCCAAGCTGGAAATGGCCATAGTCGTAGTGATAGCCATCGACACCCAGATTCAGCCCGGCACTGCTGCCGAAATCCAGCAGCGCCAGATCGGACCTGCCGCTGAGCCGGGCGATCTGCTGCAGCGCCGGCCACAGCACAGCGCAGCGGCCGGTTTCATTCGTCTGCGTGCTGCGGGTCTGCAGATAGCTCACCAGCAACTCATGCTGCTGCCGGGCGAAGTCCAGCAGCAGCGCCGGCAGCTCGGCATCGGGCAGACGCTGGCCGCAGACGCTGGGGTAATAGGCGGCCAAGCCATGCGGCGCACCGGCCAGGATGCGCTCGTGCAGCGCGGCCAGCAGCAGGTTCGGCCGACGCTGACGGCCCGGCGCATGCCGCATCAGGTCCAGCAGCTCGGGCGTCTCAGCCACGGCCAGACAGATCGCCACATAGAGCGGATCGTCGGGGCATTCGTGATGGGCGAAGTGGCGGAAGCCGGCGGCCTGGGTCGCGAGCGAGAAGCTGGGTTCGATCTGCATGCCAGCAGCCTACCGCGGCGAAACAGGCAGAATTGTCGGGCACCCGACATTCAGCCACTCCCATGCCCGAGAACACATCCTCAGCCTCAAGCCCGTCGCCACTGGCTGCGGCACTGGCTCGGGTGCTGGGCAGCAATTTCCCGCAGCTGGACTGGCAGGCCCACCGCCACGAGGCGATCGCTCCGCTGCTCAGTGCCAGGCTGCTGAGCGCCGGCGAGTTGCTGTTCGCCCAGGGCCAGCGCACCAGCGCCTTCTACGCCGTGCTGGCCGGCGAGATCGAGACCCGCTTCACCGCCGAGGACGGCCGTGTCTCGGCCATCGAGATGGTCGGCGCGCCCAGGCTGTTCGGCTTTGCCGCCTTCGCCACCCAGCAGCCCTCCCGCTACGAGGCCCTGGCGACCTGCCCGACCCGGCTGATGTTGCTGGGCCATGCCGCGTACGAGTACCTGATGGATCAGGTGCCAGGCTTTGCCCGCGCCCTGCTGCGCGAGCTGGCCCTGCGCTTTGATGGCACCCTGCAACTGCTGGAAAGCTCGCGCCATGCCAGCGCCGCCGAACGGCTCACCCTGGCACTCCGACAGCTGCGCCGCCACAGCAGCGCCCCGCCCGATGCCCAGGGCTGGCTGTGCCTGCGCACCACCCAGGCCGAGCTCGCCGCGCTGGCCCAGGTGTCGCGCCAGACGGTCAACGAGTGGCTGCAACAGCAGGCCGGCCAGGGCTTGATGCGCCTGGGCTATGGCTGCGTCTGGTTGCGCGCCTGAGCTCAGGCCTTCAGCGCCGCCTCGATGTCTGAGCGCATCTTGGCGGGCTCGTCATTGGGCGCGTAGCGCTTGATCACCTGGCCGTCGCGGCCGACCAGGAACTTGGTGAAGTTCCACTTGATGCCCTCGGTGCCGAGGAAACCGGGCTTCTCGCCCTTCAGCCATTTCCACAGCGGATGGGCCTCGGCGCCATTGACCTTGACCTTGCCCATCATCGGGAAGCTGACCCCGTAGTTCAGCTGGCAGAAGCTGGCAATCTCGCTGTTCGCCTTGGGGTCCTGGCCACCAAACTCGTTGCTGGGGAAGCCGACGACCACCAGGCCCTGCGCCGCATAATCCTTCCACAACTGCTCCAGGCCTCCGAACTGCGGCGTGAAGCCACAGGCGCTGGCGGTGTTGACGATCAGCAGCACCTTGCCGCGCTGGCTGGCCAGATCGGCCGGCTTGCCGTCGATGGAAACGGCGCTGAAGTCGTAGACGCTGGGTTCTGCCATGGGACGCTCCGGGGTTGTGATTTGCAGGGTTGAAGCGCCCATCGTAGCCCCGGCCGGGCCGGCGCGCAGCAGGGGTTTCAATGACCCTGACTGTTCTCCAGCGCGGCCAGCAGCGCTGCTGCCAGTATCAGCAGACCGCCGGTCGCAATGGCAGCCGTGATCGCACCGCCGCCCAGCAGCAGGGCCGAGCCCGCCGCCACGGGCACCTCGACCAGCATGATCACCGCTGTGGCATTGGCCGGCAGGCGCGAGGCACCGAACTGAAGGGCCAGATTGCTGATCAAGAAGAAGCCGCCCAAGCCCAGCGCGGCCAGGGCCCAGCCCGGGCCCAGCAGGGGTGGCCAGGTGGCCAGACCTTGCAAGGACAACAGCGAGGCCAGCATCGCCGCCACCAGCACGCCGCCGCAGAACATCGCCAGCGCCCGCGCCGCCTCCGGCTGCGCCGCCTCGCGTCTGAGCATCACATTGTTCAGCGCGAAGCTGAAGCCGCCGACGATGGCCAGCCAGTCCGGCAGGCTGCTCGGCACGGGCAGACCTCCGCCCTCGGGGCTCAGCACGATCACCGCACCAGTGAAGGCCAGGGCCACGCGCAGCAGGGCCAGGCGGGTCAGCCTCTCTTTGAGCAGCAGCCGGGCCAGCAGCACCGCCCACAGCGGCATCAGATAGAACAGCAGCACCACGCGTACCACGTCGCCTATGGTCATCGCCCAGTTGAAGGCGGCGTTGGTCGTGCCCGAGGCCAGCACCAGCACCCACAGCGCCGGTGTACGCAAGATGTGGCCCCAGGCGCCGGGCCTAGTGGCACTGATGGTCACGACCGCCAGCAGATAGACGATCACCGTGGTCCACAGCGGATGCAGGCCGACGCTCTCGAATTGGCGGAAGGGCCACCAGGACAGACCCCAGATCAGCGCGTTCAGGCTCAGCGCCAGCGCCGGCAGCAGTTTGCCCGAAGCCACCTCAGTGCTTATCGGTTCTGGCCAGCGCCAGCAGGCGTTCGACCTCGTCGCGATGGACGATGCAGTTGCGCTGGTGCCAGCGCAGTATCAGCCACATCACGCCGGCCACGACCAGGCCGAAGATGGTGATCGCGCCGAAGGCCGACATGCCGAACTTGGTCAGCGCCGTGTAGGCCGCGCCCAGGCCCAGGATGCAGGCCTGCTCGTTGAAGTTCTGCACCGCGATCGAGCGGCCGGCGCCCATCAGGTTGTGGCCGCGGTGCTGCAGCAGCGCATTCATCGGCACCACCAGGTAGCCCACCGTCGCACCCAGCAGCACCAGGAAGGGGATGGCCACCGCCAGGCTGGTGATGTAGTTCAGGCCCAGCATCAGGAAGCCCATCAGGATGCCCAGGGGAATCAGATTGGTGGCCTTGTCCAGCCGCATCACCATCGAGGCGACGACGGCGCTGACGGCCGTGCCGATGACCACCACGCCGGCCAGCGAGGCGGCCTGGCTGGTCGAATAGCCCAGGGCCACGGCGGCCCAGGGGAAGACGATCACGCGCAGATTGCCCGACACGCCCCAGACCAGGGTGGTCGAGGCCAGCGAGATCTGGCCCAGCTTGTCGCTCCACAGCCGCGAGTTGCACAGCATGAAGTCGCGCACCAGCTCCAGCGGCTTGACGCTCATCGGCTGCAGCTCGGTGTCGGTGCGCGGAATGCGCAGATTGAACAGCGCGGCAATGATATAGAGCAGGATCATCGAGGCGATGGCGGCCTCGGGTGCGGTGTCGATGCCGGTGTCCATCAGCGGCAGATCAAAACCCAGCAACATGCCCGACAGGCGCTGGCCGACCAGTTGCCCGCCCAACAGCACACCGAGGATGATGGAGCCCACCGTCAGCCCCTCGATCCAGCCATTGGCCTTGACCAGTTGCGAGGGCGGCAGCAGCTCGGTCAGGATGCCGTACTTGGCCGGCGAATAGGCGGCGGCACCGAGGCCGACGATGGCATAGGCCAGCAGCGGATGGCCGCCGAACAGCATCATCAGACAGCCCACCACCTTGATGCTGTTCGCCAGGAACATCACCCTGCCCTTGGGAGCGGCATCGGCAAAAGCGCCGACCAGCGGCGCCAGCAAGACATAGAACAGCGCGAACATCGGCGCCAGCGCGGGCACCTGCCAGGCCGGCGCATTGGTGGACTTCAGCAACTCGATCGCACCAACCAGCAAGGCGTTATCAGCCAGCGAGCTGAAAAACTGCGCCGACATGATCGTGTAGAAACCTTTTTTCATCGATTCGATTTGCGCAGATGCTGCGGCGACCTGCCGGCGCTTGATCTCCTTGCCGCGAGGTTTATAGCATGCGCGTCTTGCTGGACGGCAGGCTGCCGGGTCGCCTCGCACGCTCGTGCGCCGCCGGTCGCTGCCACAATTGCGGCCATGCCACGTCCGATCGAAGCCCTCATCCACCCCCACAACCTGGCCCACAACCTGGCCCGCGCCCGCGCCAGCGCGCCGGACGCCAGGGTCTGGGCCGTCGTCAAGGCCAATGCCTATGGGCATGGCATCGAGCGTGCCTACCCGGGCCTGCGCAGCGCCGATGGTTTTGCTTTGCTCGATCTGGACGAGGCACAGCGCCTGCGCGCGCTGGACTGGCGCGGCCCGATCCTGCTGCTGGAAGGGTGCTTCGAGCCCCGCGCCCTGGAGTTGTGCTCGCGCCTGAACCTCTGGCACGCGGTGCATTGCGAGCAGCAGATCGACTGGCTGGCGATGCACAAGACCCATCAGCCCCACCGCGTGTTCCTGAAGATGAACAGCGGCATGAACCGCCTGGGCTTCACCCCCAGCGCCTTCCGCGCCGCCTGGACCCGGCTGAACGTGCTGCCCCAGGTGGACGAGATTTCGCTGATGACGCACTTCTCCGACGCGGACGCCCAACGCCTCGGTGCCGACGGCATCGCCCATCAGGTGGCGGCCTTTGTGGCGGCGACGGAAGACCTGCCCGGCGAGCGTTCGCTCTCCAACAGCGCGGCCACCCTGCGGCACAGCCAGTCGCCCGCCGTGCGCGCCGACTGGGTGCGCGCGGGCATCATGAGCTATGGCGGCTCGCCCGACTACCCCGAGCATGACGCCGCCCACTGGGGCCTCAAACCGGGCATGACCCTGCACTCCAGGCTGATCGCCACCCAGCACCTGCAGCCGGGTGACACGGTCGGCTACGGCAGCAGCTTCCGCGCTGAAGCGCCGATGCGCATAGGCATCGTCGCCTGCGGCTATGCCGACGGCTACCCCCGCCACTGCCCCAGCGGCACGCCCATCCTGGTCGAGGGCCAGCGCACGCACACGGTGGGCCGGGTGTCCATGGACATGCTGGCCGTCGATCTGACACCGGTGCCCTCGGCCCAGATCGGCAGCGAGGTCACGCTGTGGGGCGAGGGCCCCAGGGGCACGCTGCTGTCCATCGACGAGGTGGCCCACGCCGGCGGAACCATAGGCTGGGAGCTGATGACCGCCCTGACCCAGCGCGTGCCGGTCACAGTCCAGCACCAGGAATGAACCTGACCTGGGCTCCCTCGGACTGGGAGCTCGACTTCTCGTTCATCCGCGCCAGCGGTCCCGGCGGCCAGAACGTCAACAAGGTCAGCAGTGCGGTGCACCTGCGCTTCGACATCCGCCGCTCGACCCTGCCGCCCTTGATCAAGGAGCGGCTGCTGGCGCTGTCCGACCAGCGCATCACCAACGAGGGCGTGATCGTCATCAAGGCGCAGGAGTCGCGCAGTCAGGAGCAGAACCGCGCCGACGCGGTGGCCCGGCTGGTCGAGCTGGTGCAGGCCGTGGCCCATACGCCCAAGGCGCGCCGAGCCACCAAGCCGACCTATGGCTCCAGGCAGCGCCGGCTGGAGGGCAAGAGCCAGCGCAGCGGCATCAAGGCGGGACGGGCGAAGCCGGAGTTTTAGGTTTTGTGGGTTGGACCTTGCTGTACTCGGCAAGCTCCGAGCCCGGACACAAACAGTCCTGGGGACAGTTTGTGCCTGGCGAGGGCCCCAACTGACTGAGACCGGGTTTGCGCCCCCTGTACCGCGCGGGCTGCAGACCATCGCCTGGACCGCGCATCAGCGGGCACCAGGCCCTATCTTGCGGATATGGCGCGTTGCCATGCCAAGGAGTCTCAGACCATCATGTCCATCAGCATCGAACTTGAACGCCTGGCCGATCTGCACCGCAATGGCCGGCTCTCGGACGACGAATACAGCCGCGCCAAGGCCGGCGTGCTGGGCAGCGGCGCACCATCGACCGACGCGAGCATCAGCAACCAGCTGCGACGCAGTCGCAACGACCGCTGGTTCGGCGGTGTCTGTGGTGGCATCGCCCGCGTCACCGGATTGGCGTCCTGGGCCTGGCGCCTCGGTTTCGTGGCGTTGGCCGTCTGCGCCGGCACCGGCCTGCTGGCCTATGTGCTGCTGTGGATCTTCATTCCGCAAGACGAAGCCTTCCACGCCTGAACCCGGTGGCGTTCAGCCGGCCGGTTCATCGGTCCGGTCGGTGCGGCGCTTCTTCATGCTGGCCTTTGCCTCGTACATCTTGGCATCGGCCTGGGCGATGCTGCTGTGCAGCGAGGTATGCGGATCGGTGCGCAGCGCATGGCCCAGGGCGGCGCTGGGGTTGATCCAGACGCCCGGAGCAATCTCATGGCGGGCCTGCTGCAGGCGGGTCTTCAGCTCTGCCAGCTCGTTCAGCAGCTGCGCCTCGCCTCGATTGGGCAGGATGAACAGGAACTCGTCGCCGCCAATGCGGAAGCAATCGGCCTCGGGCCACTGGGCTCGCGCCGATTGGGCAAACAGATTGATCAGCGTATCGCCGGCGGCATGCCCATGGCTGTCATTGACCTGCTTGAGGTTGTTCATGTCGGCCACGACGATGGCCTGGGGGCAGTCGCCGGACGCGCCGGCATCGGCCGTGTCAGCCATTTGGCTGAAGTAGTTGCGGTTGTGGAAGCCGGTCAGGCTGTCGGTGTAGAGCAGGTGCTCGCGCTCGCGCAGGAACTGGGTCTTGGCCCGCTGCGCGGTCAGCTTGCGCACGACATAGGCCGTCACCGCCAATATCACCAGCAGCAGCGCGCCCAGCGCAGCCAGCATCATCGTCAGCTGGCTGTTGGCCTCGTTGCGCAGCGTCGGCACGGTCTGGATGCCGCGGTACTTCATCTCCTCGAACTGGATCAGGGGGATGACCTTGTCCATGATGGACGCAAGCTCGGGCTGCTGGCGGCTGACGCCGAAGTAGATGAAGGAGTCCTTGGACGTGACGCCGCGCTTGACCAGCTCGGCATAGCCCAGGCCATTGATATAGAACTCGACAACCGTCGGGTTCTCGATCACATAGGCCACCTTGCCGGCGCGCAGCAGGCGCAGCGACTCCTGGATGCTGTCGGTCTTGACGATCAGCGGCTGCTTGAGGTTCTTGCGCAGGTACTCCTCGTGCCAGAAGCCGTCGATGACGGCCACGCGCTGGCCATCCAGGTCATAGACATCCTGCACCGGCGGGCTGCTCTTGAGGCCGACGATGATGTCGCGCTCGGTGCTGATCGCGCGCGGAAAGATGAACTGCGCCAGCCGGTCATCGGTCTTGGCCATGTTCAGCACGTGCACATCACCAACCTTCGCACGCTCCATCAGCTGCACGAAGGGTGCACTGACCACCTTGAAGCGGATGCCGATGATGTCGCCAATGCGCTCCAGCGTGGCCCCGGCGATGCCCTTGTAGCGGCCCTTGTCGTAATAGTCAAACGGCAGATAGTCCTCGGCCACGCCGACCACGGCCTCGCCCTTTTGATCCAGCCAGCGCAGCTCGGCCTCGGTCAGGCGCAGCACCTTGCGGTTGTAGAGTCGGCCGGCGTCGGCGGCCAGGGTGCGTATGGCCTCGCTGCGCTGCTCCAGATAGCGGTTGATGATCTGACTCAGCACGACCTGGTCCTTGGCCACCGCAAAGGTCATGTCCGAGGTGATGGCCTTGAGCACGGCCACCAGGGTCAGGCCTGGATGCTCATGCAGGAACTCGTATTCGATGCCACCGCCGGCGGTGACGAAACCGTCCACCTGGCCCGTGGCCAGGGCCTTCAGACCGACTTGCTGGTCGTCGAAGCTCACCACCTGGATGTGGATATTGGGGAACTCCTTGGGCAGCTCTTCGATGACGAAGTCGTTGGACAGAAAGCCGACACGCTTGCCATCCAGGTCACCCAGGGTCTGCACGCTGGAGTCCTTGCGCGCAAACACGGTGTAGGGGTATTTCTGCGCCGGCGCCGTGAAGCGCATGATCTTCTCGCGCTCGGGCGTGACGTTGGCGCCATAGAGCACATTGATCTTGCCGGCGACGAAGCGGCTGTAGGCATCGTCCCAGCTCTTCACCTCGGCTGGCTCAAGGCGGAGGCCCATTTGCTCGCGCATATCCTTCAGCAGGGCGGGCAGCAGGCCAATGCGCCGGCCCTGGAACTCGAAGCTGTCCAGGCCCGCAAAGGGGTCGAAGCCAACGGTCAGCGCCTCGTCCTGATGCGCCGCAATCCAGGCGCGCTCGGCGGCGTCCAATTGCAGCGCGGGCCCGGTCGCCGCGGCTGCGCCGGCGCAGATCCCTGTGAAGATGAGCAGGGCGATCAGGCGGCCCACGCCGACCCACGCAAGACGCCTCAGCAAATCATGCAATTCGCCCTCCCCTGGTCGGCTACACGCGCCGTGGCCCTGGATGCTAGCCGAGATTGGCGGGCTTCAGAGCCGGGAGCCCGTCGGTCGGGTGGCCACGTAGATGCTGCCCAGGCAGAGCACCATACCGGCCACCGACAACCAGCTGGGCTGCCAGCCTTCCAGTGCGGCGGAGATGACCAGCGCGATGACCGGGATCACCACCCCGGTCAGCGCCGCACGCGCCGTGCCCTGGCGCTGGGCGAGCTTGAAATACAGCACAAAGGCGGTGACCGAGCCGAACACAGTCAGGTAGAGCAGGCTCAACAGGTAGCTGGGCCGCCAGTCGAAGTGCAGGCCCTGGCCGGTTAGCAGCGACATCAGCAGCAGGAACAGTGCGCCATAGCCCATGCTCCAGGCGAGGATGGGAATCAGCGGCAGACTGCGGCGCGTCAGGGTCAGGGTCAGCACATTGCCGATGCAGGCGGCCAGCACGGCCAGCAGCCCCAGGCCCAGGCCCAGGACGGCGGTAGGCCGGGCACCGGTCTCGGCAATCTCGGGCCAGAAGATCATCACCACGCCGACCACGCCGCCGCTGGCCGCGATCAGAAAGCGCCGGCTCACCCGCTGGCCGAAGAACACCCGGCCCGACAGCGCATTGCCAAACACCATCAGACAGAACAGCACCGCCACCAGGCCGCTGGGAATGTGCAGCTCGGCCTGATAGACCGACCAGTAGTTGCCGCTGTACTGGACGATGCCGGTGGCCAGCATCAGGCCGTGGGCCGACAGCGGCAGGCGCAACGACGTGCCCTGCCAGCGCGCCACGGCAAACAGCATCAGCGCCGCCAGGCCGAAACGCCAGGCCACGGAGTTGAGCACCGGCACCGTGCTGTCCAGCTGGTACAGGATCACATGCCAGGTCGAGGCCCAGATCAGCGTGGGCCCCCAGAACAGCAGACGGTCGGGGAAGCGTGTCATCAAAAAGGCAGGCCGCCTTGCGGCGGCCCGGGAAAACGGTTGAGAAAGGGTTGGAAGACGCGTCAGGCCGCGCGCTTGAAACCGGCCAGCAAGACACCGGCGGCAATGAACAGGGTGCCAAAAGCGCGGTTCATCGCCTTGATATGGGCCTCGGAGCGCAGCACCGACAGCACCTTGGACGCCAGCACCGTGTAACCGGCCATCACCACCAGGTCGGTGAAGCACAGCGTGGCGCCAATCACCAGGTATTGCGGGGCCAGCGACTGCTGCAGGTCCAGGAACTGCGGCACCACCGCCAGCAGGAACACCGTGCCCTTGGGGTTGACGGCATTGATCATCCAGCCGCGCAGCACCAGTTGGCGGCGCGTCACTTCCCGGGCCTCGGCGTCGGCCGCCACCATCGCCTTGGCGGGCGCCCGCCACTGCTGAATGCCCAGCCAGACCAGATAGCCCACGCCCAGCCACTTGACCAGGGTGAAGCCCAGGGTCGATGCCGCGATCAGCGCGCCCAGGCCGGCCCCGACCACCACCACCTGGGTCAGGATGCCCAGGATCAGCCCGAAGGTCGTGAAATAGCCGCGCCTGAAGCCATAGTTCAGCCCCGAACTCATCGCCGCAATGGCGCCGGCGCCCGGCGACAGGCTGATGGCCCAGGAGGCGGCGAAGAAGGTCAACCAGACAGAAAAATCCATGGGCGGTACTCGTGAAGCGCTCGGGTTTGTACCATGTCGCGCCGTTCCGCGCACCACCAAGGGGCGATGGCCGAACGGGCCGCGATCCCATCGACAATAGGCCCATGGCCAAAGAGAAATCGATCTACACCTGCAACGAATGCGGCGGCACCAGCGCCAAGTGGCTGGGCAAGTGCCCGCACTGCAATGCCTGGAACACGATGATAGAAAGCGTGGCCGAGGCGCCGGGCGGCGGCGGCAAGAACAACCGCTACCAGGCACTGGCCAAGAGCCAGCCGGTGGCGACGCTCAGCGAGATCGAGGCCAGCGACTTCGAGCGCACGCCGACCGGCCAGGAGGAGCTGGACCGGGTGCTCGGCGGCGGCATTGTCGAGGGCGGCGTGGTGCTGATCGGTGGCGACCCGGGCATCGGCAAGTCCACCCTGCTGTTGCAGGCGATCGACGATCTGTCACACCGGCTGAAGGTGCTCTACGTCACCGGCGAGGAATCGGGCGCGCAGATCGCCATGCGCTCGCGCCGGCTCGGCCTGGCCGGCACGCGGGTGCGGGTGCTGGCCGAGATCAGCCTGGAGAAGATCCTTGCCACCTTGGAGCAGGAGCAGCCGGCGTTCTGCGTCATCGACTCGATCCAGACCCTCTACTCCGAACACCTGACCTCGGCCCCTGGTTCGGTGGCCCAGGTGCGCGAATGCGCGGCGCAGCTGACGCGCACCGCCAAGGCCAGCGGCTGCGCCATCGTGCTGGTGGGCCATGTGACGAAGGAAGGGGCGATCGCCGGCCCGCGCGTGCTTGAGCACATCGTCGACACGGTGCTGTATTTCGAGGGCGACACGCACTCGAGCTTTCGCCTGGTGCGGGCGATCAAGAACCGCTTCGGTGCGGTCAACGAGTTCGGCGTGTTCGCGATGACCGACAGGGGCCTGAAGGGCGTGGCGAATCCGAGCGCGATCTTTTTGTCCACCCACGGCGAGCCGGTGCCGGGCTCCTGCGTGCTGGTCACGCTGGAGGGCACGCGGCCGATGCTGGTCGAGCTGCAGGCGCTGGTGGACAGCGGCGGCCCGAGCCCGCGCCGCCTCTCGGTGGGCCTGGACCGCGACCGCCTGGCCATGCTGCTGGCCGTGCTGCACCGCCATGCCGGGGTGGCGACCAACGACCAGGACGTGTTCATCAACGCGGTCGGCGGCGCGCGCATCAGCGAGCCCGCCGCCGACCTGGCGGTGATGCTGGCGATCCAGAGCTCGCTGCGTGGCAAGGCGCTGCCGCGGGGCTTCATCGCCTTTGGCGAGGTCGGCCTGGCCGGCGAGGTGCGGCCCGCGCCGCGCGGCCAGGAGCGGCTGAAGGAGGCCGCCAAGCTGGGTTTCAGCATCGCCATCGTGCCCAAGGCGAATGCGCCGAAGAAGGCCATCGAGGGACTGACCGTGCATGCGGTCGAGCGCATCGAACAGGCGATTGATCTGCTGCGCGAGCTGGCCTGACGGCCCCCCGCGTTGTGGTCACCCCGCATGCAGTCGGCGCCGTTCAGGCCCTAACATCGCGCCCATGAATACTTGGATTGGTTGGGCTTTGGCCATTGCCGCGGTGGTGGCGGGCTGGTTTTCCTATGGCTGGCAGGGCATCGTGCTGGCCGTCAGCCTGGTGGCGTTCTGGCTGCTGCTGCAGTTCAGTCGCGTGATGCGGCTGCTGCAGAAGGCCGGCGAGGCGCCCAAGGGCTCGATCGCCAGCGCGGTGATGCTGCACAGCAAGCTGCGCGACGGCATGCGGCTGATGGAGGTGATCGCCGTGACCCGCAGCCTGGGTATCCGCCTGTCGGACACGCCCGAAATCTGGCGCTGGGAGGACGATGGCGGCGTCGCCGTCGAGCTGGAGTTTGCCGCTGGCCGCTGCGTGCGCCGCACGCTGACGCGGCCCGACACCCCTGAGACCGACGCCCCCTGAAAGCGAAAAACCCCGCCGAGGCGGGGTTGAGCGGACGCGGGCAGCGAATCAACCGCTCTTGCGGCGGCGCGCCACAAAGCCCACGGCCGCCAGGCCGGCCAGCATCAGCGCGTAGGTTTCGGGTTCCGGCACGGGGGTGGTCATCGCCCCCACGGCGCCGGTCGTGCCGGTCGCGGTCCTGAGCACATCGGCCGAGAACACATAGCCCGCGGCGTTGGCGACAAAGCTGCTTTCGGCAATGCCCGCGCGGTTGACGGTGAAGGACAGGCCGGTGGCAAACGCATTCGAGCCACCATTGCCGCAGCCATTGCATTGCAGCTTGCCGCTGAAGCTGCCGAACGACGGGTTGGAGCCGCCGGTGATGGCGACATAGGGCTTGATCTTGTTGGCCGCCGTGCCCGCCGCCGCAGTCACGACGACATCGCTGACGGTGTAGCTCGCCAGATTGGCGAGGTTGAAGGTGAAGGCATCGTGCGGGCCGCCGGTCTCGACGAACTTGTAGCCGGCGGCCAGCGTAACGGTCACGTCAACCGCGTTCAGACCGTCCTGCGCCAGTGTCACCGTGCCGAAGGGGCCGCTGCCCAGGCCGCTGGTCTGAGTCTGGTTCAGGCTGAACACGGTCAGCGCGCTGGCCGGGTTGGCGGCCAGAACGGCTGCGGCGGCAAGGCTGAAGAAGGCGGTTTTGAGTTTCATGTAACGACGTCCTGTAGGTGATCTGTTGCTGGCTTGCACCTCGGTAACCGGTGCTTGAAACGGACTGTAGGGAAGGCGGCAGGGCGCGAACAGGCCTCCACCCCCCGCGGCTCAGGGGGCTGGACGCAGGCCAGCGGCGATCCGCGAGAACTACGTCACGGCCTGGGCATGAGGTGCCAGCGCATAAAATGCCGCAAACCCACAGCTAGGAGCCCCTCATGTCCATGGAAGACCGCGACGGCAAGATCTGGATGGACGGCGAACTCGTCGAATGGCGCGATGCCAAGATCCATGTGCTGACGCACACGCTGCACTACGGCTGCGGCGCTTTCGAGGGCGTGCGTGCCTACAAGACGGCCGACGGCGGCACCGCTATCTTCCGCCTGCAGGAGCACACCGAGCGCCTGTTCAACAGCGCCAAGATCCTGCGCATGAAGATTCCGTTCAGCCCCGAGGTGGTAATGGAAGCGCAGAAGAGCGCGGTGCGCGAGAACAAGCTCGACAGCGCCTACATCCGCCCGTTGATCTGGATCGGCTCCGAGAAGCTGGGCGTCAGCCCCAAGGGCGCCCGCGTGCACCTGATGGTCGCCGCCTGGTCCTGGGGCGCCTACCTCGGCGAAGACGGCATGAAGCGGGGCATCCGCGTCAAGACCTCCAGCTTCACCCGTCACCACGTCAACATCACGATGACGCAGGCCAAGGCGGTGAGCAACTACACCAACTCGATCCTGGCCAATATGGAAGCCACCGACGACGGCTATGACGAGGCCCTGCTGCTCGACGCCTCGGGCTTCGTCTCCGAGGGCGCAGGCGAGAACCTGTTCATCATCAACAAGGGCGTGGTCTATACGCCGGACCTGTCGGCCGGCGCGCTGAACGGCATCACCCGCAACACCATCTTCTCGATCTGCGAAGACCTGGGGCTGAAGCTGGTCGAGAAGCGCATCACCCGCGACGAGGTCTATATCTGCGACGAGGCCTTCTTCACCGGCACCGCCGCCGAAGTGACGCCCATCCGCGAGCTGGACCGCATCGAGATCGGCGCCGGCTCGCGCGGGCCCATCACCGAGAAGATACAGGCCGCATTCTTCGACATCGTCCACGGCAGGAATCCGAAGTACGCCGCTTGGCTGACAAAGATCTGAGGCACATCATGAGCGAATCCAAATCCGTTATTGAAGTCACCGCCGCCGAGTTGCAAGGCCCAGGCGTCGTCGCCTGCCCGAACCCGAAGATGGCCCTGTGGAGCAACCACCCCAAGGTCTTCATCGATGTGGTGGGCAACGCCGATGGCGGCAAATGCCCGTATTGCGGCACCGTCTATCGCCTGAAAGCGGGCGAAGTCGTGCACGCCCACCACTGAGCCGAGCGCACATGCCGTTGCGCAAAGCCCGCGCCACCGCCGCCCTGCTGTCTTCGCCCGAGGACACCGAGGCGCAATTCTACGAAGCGCTGCAGCAGGGCGACCTGGACCGGCTGATGGCTGCCTGGGCCGATGAGGACGAGGTCTCCTGCGTGCACCCGGGCGGGCCGCGCGTGGTCGGCATCGGGGCGATACGTGCCAGCTTCGAGGCCGTGCTGAGCCAGGGGCCGGTGCATGCCGTGCCGGAGCGGGTGCGCACCCTCAGCAATGGCGAGACCTCCATCCACAACGTGCTGGAGCGGGTGCAGGTGCAAGGCTCCAAGGGCCCGCAGAGTGCCTGGGTGATAGCCACCAACGTCTATCTGAAGACGGCCATGGGATGGCGCATGGTCGTCCACCACGCCAGCCCGGGCACGGCCAATGACGTGCAGGAGATCATCGAAGCGCCGGCTGTGCTGCATTGATGGCCGACGGTTCCGGCTATCACGCTCCGCTATGGCTGCCAGGCGGCAACGCCCAGACGATCTGGGCGGCGCTGTGGGCTCGCCGCCATCTCGGCGCGCTGCCCGCCTACCGGCGCGAGCGTTGGGCCACGCCGGATGGCGATTTCGTCGATGTCGATCATCTGGTCGATGAGGTCGCGGCACGCACCGAGCGCCCGCTGCTGGTGCTGTTCCACGGCCTGGAGGGCTCGTCCAACAGCCACTACGCACTGGCCTTCGCCAGCCTGGCCAGGGCACGCGGCTGGGCCTATGCGGTGCCGCATTTCCGCGGCTGCTCGGGCGAGCTGAACCTGGCACCCCGCGCCTATCACTCCGGTGACCACGTCGAGGTCGGCTGGATGCTGGCGCAGCTGCGCGCCCAGCACCGCGGGCCCATCGTTGCCGTCGGGGTGTCGCTGGGCGGCAATGCGCTGCTGCGTTGGGCCCAGGATGCCGGCCACACAGCCGGCGCCACGGCCCAGGCGGTGGCGGCGGTCTGCTCGCCGGTCGATCTGGCCGCCAGCGGCCGCGCCATCGGCAAGGGCTTCAACCGCCTCGTCTACACCCGGATGTTCCTGCGCAGCATGGTGCCCAAGGCCCTGCGTAAGCTGCAGCAGCACCCGGGCCTGTTCGATGGCGAGCGCCTGAGCGCCGCGCGCGATCTGTACGAGTTCGACAATCTGTTCACCGCACCGCTGCACGGCTACCGCAACACCGACGACTACTGGGCTCGCGCGTCGGCCAAGCCGCATCTGAAGAGCCTGCGCATCCCGGCCCTGGTGATGAATGCGCGCAACGACCCCTTCGTGCCCGCCGACTGCCTGCCGCGCGAGTCCGACATCGGCCCCTTCGTCACCCTGTGGCAGCCGCGCCAGGGCGGGCATGTCGGCTTCCCCAGCGGCTGGCCACCGGGCCATGTGCTGGCCATGCCGGAGGCCGTCTGCAGCTGGCTGGCCGGCTCTTTTTAGCTAGTTGGTGCCCGAGCTTGACGGGTACATCAAGGTCCGGCACGCAATATTTCAGTTGCAGATGGTGCAAACTTCCCCGCATGGATGACATTGTCAAAGCCGCGCTGAAGAAATGGCCCAATGTGCCGCACTGCTACGGCTGGCTGGCGCTGGACGCGCGCGGTGAGTGGTATATGCGGGACGAGCGCATACAGGCCGCCGGGCCCTTCCCCGTCGTCAAGGGCAGCCGCATCGCCCATGAGAAGCTGCGCGAGTTCATCGAGCGTAACTATCTGCATGACGACGCCGGCTGCTGGTTCTTCCAGAACGGCCCGCAGCGCGTCTATGTCGAGCTGGAGGCCACACCCTGGGTGTGGCGGCTGACGGCCACGGCGGCGGCACCACTGCTGCTCAGCCACACCGGACTGGAGGCCAGCTTCGAATCGGCCTGGCTGGACGAGCATGGCCGCCTCTTCATTGCCACCGATCTGGGCCTGGGCCTGGTGCACACGCTGGATATGGAGTGCGCCGCCGACGCCGTCGAGGCGGGCCTGTGGCTGCCGCAGGATGCGCCCGGTGCAACGCTGCCTCAGCGCTTTGGCTTCGTACGCAAACCTGCACCGCGGCCCGACCGGGCGTAAAAAAGCCGACCCTCAGGTCGGCTCGATCTTGATGCGTCGTCGCCCGACTTACTTGGACGCAGCTGCGGCGGCGGCCGGGGCCTTAGGCTCGTCGAACTTGGCGCCACCCTGGTTGGACATATAGACCACCGCGCGGCCGATCTCGAAGTCGCTGAAATCGCCACCGCCCTGGGCGCCCATATTGCCCTTGCCCTTCAGGGCCGAGGTCAGCAGCGCCTCGTAGCCGGTCTTCACGCGCGGGCCCCAGGCGGCAAGATCGGCCAGCTTGGGCGCACCTGCGGCACCGGTGGCGTGACAGGCCGAACACTGGGCGGCATAGACCTGCTCGCCGGTTTTCAGCGTCGCCACGTTGTTGACGTCTTTCAGCTCGATGCTGCCGATCGGCTGAATGCGCGAGGCCACCGCCTCGGCACCGAGACCCTCGCTGCCGGCAGCCGGCTTCTTGTCCGAACTGACGAAATTGGCCAGCAGAATGATGATGATCACCGGCGCCACGAAGGCAAACAACACGGCCCAGGCCAATTGCTTGGGGGTCTTGATCGGCCCCGTGTGCGCGTCGTCGTGTGCGTCATCGTGGGTGTTGTCGTGATCTGGGGTTCCGCTCATGAAATCCTCGTTGGCGTCGGCAGGCAGGGCTACAGCGCCTCAAAGCTTTGAAGCGCAAAACTGCGGGATTATATCGTTGCAAGCCCTCGCGCAGACCACGCCGGCGCAAAGCGCTGCATGCGCAGGGCGACACGGTGCGCACAAGTGAACAACGCCGCCTCGTTCTGACCGGGCCCCAAGCCCAGGTACACTCTCGTGCGTTGCGCCCGTAGCTCAATGGATAGAGTATTGGCCTCCGAAGCCAAGGGTTGCTGGTTCGATCCCAGCCGGGCGCACCAAAAAACAGCACAAAGTAACGGGCCCTCCAAGAGGGCCTGTTTGCTTTTCGCGTCTCATCTGGGCTGTCAGCCATGCCGCTTCGCACTGTCAACGTCACGCGCTACGTCACGCCCTTGCGCGAGGGGGGCTCGCTGCCTGCCATCGTTGAGGGCGACGATGACGGGCTGTACGTCCTGAAGTTCCGCGGTGCCGGCCAGGGGCCGAAGGCGCTGATCGCGGAGCTGGTGGCCGGTGAGCTGGCCCGCGCGGCGGGCCTACCCATCCCCGAGATCGTCTTCGCGCAGCTCGAGGGCGACCTGGCCCGCACCGAGCCCGATGCCGAGATCCAGGACCTGATACGTGCCAGCGGCGGCCTCAATCTGGCGCTGGACTACCTGCCGGGATCCGTTACCTTCGATCCGCTGGTGGATCACCCCGACGCGGCGCTGGCCTCGGCCATCGTCTGGTTCGATGCCCTGGTGTCCAATGTCGACCGCAGCGCCCGCAATGCCAATATGTTGACGTGGCATCGCCGCCTGTGGCTGATCGACCACGGCGCGGCGCTGTACTTCCACCACAACTGGAGCACCGGCCTGCAACGCAGCGATGCCCCGTTCCCGATGATCAAGGACCATGTGCTGCTGCGCCAGGCCGCCGCGTTGCGCGAGGCCGATGCGCTGATGAGCGCACGCCTGCCACCCGAGGTCATCGAGCGCATCACGCAGCTGATTCCCGACGCCTGGCTGCAGGAGGACGAGAACTTCACCGACGCCGCGGCCCAGCGCGAGGCCTACTTCCGGTACTTCGTCCAGCGGCTGCGGTCGCCGCACCATTTTGTCGAGGAGGCCTTGCGTGCGCAGCACCTATGACTACGCCATCGTGCGGGTGGTGCCGCGCGTGGAACGGGGCGAGTTCGTCAATGTCGGCGTGATCCTGTCCTGCTCGGCCAACGGCTTCCTGAAGGCCAAGGTGGAGCTTGGCACCGCCGCCTTGACGGCCTTGCATGCGCTGGCGCCCGAACTGGACATCGAGCAGATTCGCTCCAGCCTGACCGCCCTACCGCTGATCTGCGCGGGCGGCCCGGAGGCCGGTGCCATCGGCGCGCTCTCGGTGCGCGAGCGCTTCCACTGGCTGGTGGCCCCGCGCAGCACCAGCCTGCAGACTTCGGCAGTGCACACCGGACGCTGCCAGGATCTGGATGCCGCCTTGGACTGCGTATTTGACCGGATGGTGCGCCGATAGACCAGAAGGATCTGTCACCGCGCGTAGTCGCCGTCGGTACCGACGCTGAGCGGCCGCCAGCGGACGAGTTCGGCCTGCATATCGCTGAGCTTGGCACTGATCGCATCGAAGGCGATGGAACCGGCCACGAAGCGCAGCGGTGGCTCCGCCTCATTGGCCAACAGCACCAGGGCCTCGGCCAGCTTGATCGGATCACCGGGCTGGCGGCCGTTGCGCTGCTCGAACGAGGCGCGCAGGCTGGCCCGGGCCTCGTCATAGTCGGCCACCGCATGGGCCGCAAAGTGAACCGATTCGGCGCTCAGGAAGTCGGTGCGGAACGGACCCGGCTCGACGATCACGACCCGGATGCCGAACGGCGCGATCTCCTGCGCCAGGGATTCTGAAAACCCCTCGAGCGCGAACTTGCTCGAGCAGTACAGCGAGCCGAACGAGGTGCCGCGCATGCCCGCCAATGACGAGATATTGAAGATGCGGCCCTTGCGCGCCGCGCGCATGATGGGCAGCACCACCCGCGTCACGCTGAAGACGCCGAACAGATTGGTGCCGAACTGCGTTTGCACATCCTGCACCGAAGTCTCTTCAAACAGGCCGAGATGGCCGTAGCCGGCGTTGTTGACCAGCACGTCGATGCTGCCGAATCGAAGCACCGCCGCATCGACGGCGGCCTGCGCCTGCGCCTCGTTGTTGACATCGAGCTCCACCGCCAGCAGCTGATCGCTGTCCGGCCCGAGGCAGTCGCTCACCGCCGCCCGGCTGCGGCCCGCAGCGACGACGCGGTCGCCCGCACGCAGGGCTGCCCTGGCAATTTCAGCACCGAGGCCCCGGCTCGCGCCGGTGATGAACCATGTCTTTTGCATCAAAAACTCCTTGAAGGGGCAAGCGTGCATTGGAGCGCCCGGCGAGGGTTTCGCGGTAGCACTATGCTGCCTGGCTCTTGCACGATCCTGCCAACCCGAGGCGGTCAATGCCTGCAGCCCTTGCGCCCGCAACGTGCGCCGGTTACGGTGGCACCATGGAACCTATCGACGAACTTCGCTTGCTGATTGCCCGCCATGCGGGGTCGGCACAGGCGCCCCCGACGGCGTCTGGCATCCGGGCCATATCGGTCGATGCGCCCACCGAACTGGCTCATCATGTGATGGAGCCCATCTTTGCGGTGGTGGCCCAGGGCGCCAAGCGGGCGGTGTTGGGCGACCAGGTGTTCGAGTACGGCGCAGGGCAGTATCTGGTGGTCTCGGTCGATCTGCCCATCGCGGGCCATGTGTTCCAGGCCAGCCCCGATGAGCCCTATCTCGCCGTCGGCCTGACCTTGAAGCCGACCGCCATCACCAGCCTGCTGCTAGAGATGGCCGGCAGCGATCAAGCGACTACCGAGCCGGCAGGGTTCGGCGTCAGCAACGCGCCGGCCGAGCTGCTCGAACCGGTGATACGCATGCTGCGGCTGCTGGACCGGCCACGCGATGCGGCCGTGCTCGCCCCGATGCTGGAGCGTGAGATTCTCTGGCGGCTGCTGAATGGCGAACAGGGCGCGATGGTGCGGCAGATCGGCCTGGCCGACAGCCGGCTGTCGCAGATCAGCCGGGCGATCCGCTGGATACGGGCCCACCATGCCAAGCCGGTGCGCATCGAAGCACTGGCCGAGATGGTGGCCATGAGTGCGTCCTCGTTTCACCGGCACTTTCGCGCCGTCACGACCATGAGCCCGCTGCAATACCAGAAGCTGATACGGCTGCAGGCCGCGCGCACCCGGCTGCTGGCCGAGTCGGAAGACATTGCGGCGGTGGGCTTCAGCGTGGGCTACGACAGCCCATCCCAATTCAGCCGCGAGTACAGCCGCCTGTTCGGCGCGCCACCGGGGCGCGACGCGGCCCGCCTGCGCACGGCCGCCAGGGTGGCCACCGAAGGCCGGCTACAGTCCGCCCCATGACATATGAACTTCATTACTGGCCGACCATCCAGGGTCGAGGCGAATTCGTGCGCTTGGCGTTGGAAGCTGCGGGGGCGGCCTACGTCGACGTGGCGCGAGGCTCGGAAGACGCCGGGCGGGGCCTGCCGGCGATGCTGCGCTGCCTGCAGGACGACCGGCTGACGACGCCGCCCTTCGCGCCGCCCTTCCTCAAGGACGGCAATATCGTGGTCGGGCAGACCGCGGCCATCCTGAACCACCTCGGGCCGCAGCTGAAGCTGGTGGCCCGCAACGAGCAGGCGCGCGTCTGGACCCAGCAGATCCAGCTCACCATCGCCGATATGGTGACCGAGGCGCACGACACCCACCATCCGGTCGGCAGCGGTCTGTACTACGAGGACCAGAAGCCCGAGGCGCTGCGCCGGGCCAGGGCGTTCTGCGGCGAGCGCATGCCCAAGTTCCTGCAGTGGTTCGAGCGCATCGTGGCGCGCAATCCGGCCGGCTCGCGCCATCTCGTCGGCGGCAAGCTCAGCTACGCCGATCTGTCACTGTTTCAGCTGGTCGAGGGCCTGCGCTATGCCTTCCCGACCGCCGCGGCGCGGGCACTGGCCGAGACGCCCGAAGTGACGCAGCTGCATCAGCGCGTGGCCGCGCTGCCCCGGGTGGCCGCCTATCTGGCCAGCGAACGGCGCATTCCGTTCAACGAGCAGGGCATCTTCCGCCACTACCCGGAGCTCGACGACGGCGGTTGACGGGGCCGGTGATGGCCGAGATTTCCCGGCTCAGTCCGGCTCGTTCAAGGGCACCGGAATCGTCAACCCGCGCTTGACCACGCTCAGCGCCACATTGGTGGTGAAGCGCTCGACATTGGGGTTGTCGCTGACCAGCCGGACCATCAGGGCATCGTAGGTCGCCGTGTCGGGGGCGGAGATGATGAGCACGAAGTCAGCCTCGCCCGTCACATAGAAGGCCTGCTGCACATGCTCTTGCGCAGCCAGCCAGCTGCGCAACTCACCCAGCAGCTCGGGCCGCTCCCGCTCCACCTTCAGTGAAACCACGAACAGGGTCGAGGAGCCCACCTTGCGCGCATCGACGACCGCGATCTCCCGGGCAATCACGCCCTCTTCGCGCAGGCGGCGCAGGCGCCGCTGGATGGCCGAGGGCGACAGCGGTATCTGCTCCGCCAGGCGTTCGGTGGTCTGTCCCGCATCCTCCTGGACAAGGTTGAGCAGCTGGCGGTCAAAGCGGTCTAGACGTTCAAGAGAAGGCATGCATCAAGTCTAGCCTCGCGCCGCCTCAGGCCGCGTTGGTCACCACCTCCAGGCGATGGCCGTCGAGATCGTTGAACATCGCACCGAAGTAGGTCGGGCTGATGTCGGGCCGCTCGCGCGGGGTGAAGATGTCGGCCGCACCGGCGGCCAGCGCGGCCTGGTGGGCCCCGTGCACGGCCAACCGGGAAGCGGCGGCCAGCGCCAGATGGGTGCCCTTGGCCAGCACCGGCTCGCTGTCGGCCACCGGGTACAGGAAGAAGGCCCACTGCTCGGGCGTGCCGAAGGCCGCCTCGGCACCGGTGTCGCGCAGCAATTCCATGCCCAGCGGCGCCAGTGCCCGGCGGTAGAAAGCCACGGCATCGGCATAGCGATGGGTGCCCAGTGAAACGTGATCAAGCATGATGCGGTCCTGCAGGTGTTGGCGGGCACACATCGTAGGAGCGCAGCAGCACCGATTCGCCGCGATATGCCCTCCCTGGACGCGGCTTTTGCGCAATCTCGCGCGGGCTGTTCGGAGCGCCCAGACGCTGAGCCGAACCTGGCGCCCGCCGTGCTGCAGGCCTCCGTCTTCAGGGAAACAGCGTCGTCAACATCTGCGCCAGCCGCGCGCCGGCCTTGACCAGTTGCTCGTGCTGCAGCACCTCGCGGGTCTGGCGGTAGTCGGGGTCGGTGGCCGTGGCCGGCCACTCGTCGCCCCTGGCCCCGTTGCGCTTGGCGCCCATTTTCAGGCCCTTGAAGGCCTTGCCGGCCTGCGCGACGCTCTCGCCGGCCCAGTCGGCCGCCCATTGGGCCATCGCGCCCCGGGCGGCCGGCACCGCGCGGGCCTCGGCCAGGCCGGGGCCACTGACCATCTGCTTGAGCAGCTTGTCGGACACATCGTCCCAGAGGCCGTGAAGCTTGCTTGTGCCGACCATGATCGAATTCCCGCCGGCATTGCTGTGATCGTGCGCCTCCTGCTCGGTGGCCGGGTCCAACGGGCGGCCGGCATCGTCGAGATAGATCGAGCCGACATGCAGCGGCTGGTGCAGGTCACCGAGGTAGTGGGTCAGCAGGCGCAGCGCCTCGCGCTGGCCACGCAGGTCGAAGGGCGCCGGTGACTTGCCGCCCCCCAGCACGATCAGGCTGGCATTGATGGCATGGACCAGGTCGGTCGGCCCGGCGCCGGGCGCCGCCGGATCGTAGGCCGTATGCCCCAGCGACAGATCGACGAAGTGATAGGACTTGTGCCGGCACTGCACGCTGCTGGCAAAGCCGCCGCAGCGGCTGGCATTGCGCTTGACGAAGGCGATCAGCGCGGCCTGGCTGTCCGGGTTCTCGTAGAGCTTGCAGCTCGGCCAGGTGCCTGGCTTGACATAGCTCCAGACCCCGCCGCTGGACTCGACCGAGCGGGCGCAATCGGCCCAGCCGGCAGCGGTCTGCAGATTGCTGCCCAGAATCTGCCGCACCTTCTTGGCGGTGGGCGTGCCGGCGATCAGCTGGTCGGCGATTGCGCCCACCGCCGCATGACCGCTGGGGCCCCAGGCGACGGCGGGGCCGGCGCCAAGCCACAGCATCAGGCCGATCAGCGGCGTTGCAATCGAGACGAAGAATGGGCGCATGAGCAGGCCTTTCAAAGCGGCCCGCGCATCATGCGCTGCTGCAACCTTGCGGCCAAGCCCCACGAATCACAGTGCCGCCTGTGCCAGAGGCGCCAGAAACGGCAGCGCCTGGGCCAGCAGCGCATCGGGGGCCTCCTCCGCAATGTAGTGGCCGCAGGGCAGGGTCTGGCCCCGCACATCGCGCGCGACGCGCCGCCACTCATCAAGCGGCTTGAAGCATTGTTGGACAACACCCTGCGCCCCCCACAGCACCAGCAGCGGCATCGGCAGCATCCGCCCCGCCGCACGGTCCGCGCGGTCGTGCTCCAGATCGATGCCGGCGGCGGCCCGGTAGTCCTCGCAGACACCGTGCGCGGCGTCAGGCAGGGCCAGACAGCGCTGGTACTCGGCCAGGGCCCGCGGATCGAACGGCGCCAGACCAGCGCTGCGGTTGCCCATCACCTCCAGCACATAGGCCGCCGGGTCGGCGGCGATCAACCGTTCGGGCATCGGCGCTTTCTGTATCAGGAAGAACCAGTGCCAGTACGCGCGGGCAAAGGCCTCGCTGGTCTGCGCATACATTGCCAGGGTCGGCGCAATGTCCAGCAGCACCAGGGAGCGCACCGCCTGCGGGTGGTCCTGCGCCAGCCGATGGGCGACGCGGGCACCGCGGTCATGGGCCAGCACATCAAAGCGCGCGAAGCCCAAGGCCTGCATCAGCGCCAGCTGGTCCTGCGCCAACACCCGCTTGGCATAGTTGCCGTGATCGGCCGCACCGCGCGGTTTCGACGAATCGCCATAACCGCGCAGATCGGCAGCCACGACGGTGAAGTGCTTCAACAACTCGGGTACAACGCGGTGCCAGATCGCTCGCGTCTGCGGGTGGCCGTGCAGCAGCAGCAGCGGCGGGCCCGACCCGCCGATGCTGGCGGCGATCTGAATGCCTTCGACCACGGTCACGCTGCGGTGTTCGAAACCGGCTAGCAGCTGGTGCAGGTTCTGGCTCATCGCTTGCTCCTGTGCGGGGATGCCGCCATCGTAGTCGTGCGTGGCCGCGACACGATGTCGCCACCGACAATCCATTCGTGCCTTTGATTCACCTCTGGACGCCTTCTAAGGCCTGAGCTTCTTCGTGCTGCTGATGAAGCGCGGCAGCCTGTCCGCGGCGGCACAGGAGATCGGCGTGACGTCACCGTCGGTGAGCAAGCGGCTGCCGGGGCTGGAGGCACGGCTGGGCGTGCGGCTGAATCTGGTCGAGCAGGGATTCGATGCCACGGTGCGCCTGGGCGAGCTGCCCGATGCGCGGCTGACCGCCCGCCTGCTGGAGCAGCAATGAAGGCGAGGTGGCGCTGGGCTGGGCACTGGACGGCCGGGGCTTCCTCTTGCGCTCGCCATGGGACGCCGCCCCTTGTCTGCGCTCAGGCCGGCTGCGCCCGGTGCTGCCCGACTGGAGCCTGCCGCCGGCCGACATCTATCTGGTGTTACCGACCAGGCAACATCTGTCGACCAAGATCCGCGCGCTGGTGGACGATCTGATGGAGGGCTTCAGGCCCCGACGCGAGGATGCGCGAGGGGACTACGGCAGCTGGTGAGCGACGGCGCCGGACCAGCGGTTCATTGAGGCAGCTTGGCGGCCAGCGAGCGGCCGGAGAAGGCGTACTGCGGGCAGGTCAGCGCCAGCCGTTCGATGAAGGCCAGCAGGCGCCGGCCGCAGGCGTTCAGGCCGTCAAGCAATTCGTCCTGCGGGAAGCTGGCGTCTTCGCCGCCGGGGCCGGTCAGATGCACGGTGCCGGCCTGGGCTTCGAACAGGTAGTCGGTCGGCCAATCGCCCACCGCCAGGCTGGCCCGGCCTTCGCGCCGCAGCAGCTCGGGCACCTTGGCGCAGGCCCCGCGCCCCAGGCTGGTGAGGTCGTCCTTGAGCACCACCGGCGCCTGGCCGGCCTGCTCGATCACGATGCTGCCCCACAGATGGTCGGCCTCCTCGGGCGCACGGCCCTCGTTGAGGGCCTGCAGGGCGGCCGCCTCGTCGCCAAAGTCGCGGATCTCGAACCTGATGTGCATGTCGTCTCTTCCTTACTTTCTGGCTGGCTTCATTTGATCGCCTTGAAGATGTTCTCGATCTCGCTCCGGGTAAACAGAGGCGTTTCCTGCGGATGCGGCGCGCCCACCGGCTGACGCTGACCGAAGTGGTTGACCGTGCGATCGTCCAGAAACCCAACCTCGACGGCGATCACGGTCGGTGGCGGGCGAGCCGTGACGTTCACCGTCTGCTTGTCGTCCCGGTCGGCGGTGATAGCGGCCATGGCCTGATCGAACAGATCGCCGACATCGGTGCCGGGAGCGAACATCGATTGCACATCGTTCACCTTGGACAGATCGAACTTCTCGGGCTGGTGCCGCTTCAACACCGATGCGGTCACCCTGTCGATGTCCTGTGCGCCCATTGCCGGACTCTTGGGCTTCCAGCCCTCTTGGGCCTGATCGACGCCCATATGGGGCGCCATGCGAATGGCCCGGTTGCGCTGTGGACCCTCCGGGATGGCCTTGATCTTGGGCACGAACTGCGTTGCCAGCTTGGTGATGCGCTGGTCGGGCGTGCCCTTCAGCTGCTGACCGCCCAGCAGCAGGGCTATGCCCTTGCCGGGTTGCCGGTGGTCCTTGTGGACGTCACCGTACTCGTTGAAGCCATCCAGCATGCGCTTGGAGTCGGCCGGCCCGTCGGGCCCGCCGAAGGCCTTGGCATAGGCCTTGAGCTTCTCGCCCTTGCCGCCCAGGCCATCGACAAAGACCTTGGTCAGGGTGTCGGGGTGTTCATGCCGCTTGCCCGGCAGGCTGGTGTCGCCGCCCATGCCGCCGCCGTCGAGCAGGCCCTTGAGCCGGGCGCAATCCTCGGGCTTGTCAAAGGCGGTGGCAATCGACTTCCCGCCCGGCGCACCGGCCCGCTTGGCCAGCGGGCCCAGCACGGCCGGATGTTCGGCCACGCCGGCGGTGCTGACGATGCGCTTGAGCCCTTCGGCATCACCAACGAAGGCATCGGCAAAGGCGCGCAGCTTGGCACCATCTCCGGCAAAGCCGCCCTCCTGCATCAGGCTGGCCAGCGCGCCATCGCTGGCGGCCAGGCCGCCCTCGACCATCAGCGCGCTCATCGCCGCCCGGCCCTCCTCGCCGCTGAAGTTCTCGGCCAGCGACTTGAGCCCGGCCGCATTGCGGGCCTGGGCCTGTTGCTTGGCCAAGGAGATCTCGGGGCTGTCACCGGTCTTGGGCGGCTCACCCAGCAGACGGCTGATCAACTCCGGATTGCCGCCCAGCCCGGCCTTGTCCACCAGGCCCTCCAGCGCGGCCCGGGCCCCTTTGCCGCCCTCGCCATCCAGCGCCCGCGCCAGTGCGGCCAGGCCGCCCGCGCCGCAGCCGGCCAGCACCTTGGCAAAGACCTTCGGGTTGCCGCCCAGCGGCCCCTCGGCCAGCAGCTGGATGGCCGGTCCGTCGCTCACCAGCACTGCGCTGAGCGCCTCTTTGGCCTTCTTGTCCATGCCGGTGATCAGCGCCGGGCCGCAGACCGTGAAGGCCAGCTCACGCACGCCCTCGTCCAGATCGGCGAATGGTGCCTTGGGCGTGCCGGCGAAACTGCCCTCGGCGGCGATCTCCTGCATCCGGGCCACCAGGGCCAGGTGCACCTTGGCCGTCTGGGGCATGTCGCGATCGGTGCCGGCCAGCAGCAAGCGCTGATCGGCAACGGCCTTGGCCTTGGCCAGCTCGGTCTGTGCGGCCGGCCGGGCGGCATCGCTCACGTTGGCAAGCTCGGTGTCCAAGGTGATCACGGCGGTGGCCACGCGGGCAGCGGCAGCGGCATCGTCGGTGGCCTTCTTCCACAGCGCCTTGAACAGGCCTGCCTGCTTCTCGGCCTCGGCAATATTGACCTCCACCAGCGGCTCGACGAGCCGGCCGGTCGCCCGCTTGCGCAGAGCGTCCAGATCCAGGGCAAACGCCGGGTCGGCGCCGGTCGGATTGGCGGGCTTGAGCCCCTTCTCCACCAACGCCTTGCGCTGGCCGAGCACGATGCCCGTTGCACCGGCGCTGGCACGCCATGCATCGATCAGACCGCTGCAGCGCTTGACCTCCGGCACGGCCTGTTTGGTCTTTGCCGCGCTGCCGGCCTTGAGCAGCTTGCGGGTATCGTCAAGCGCCTTATTGACGGTCTTGGCATTCTCCTTGGCAACGTGGTCCGGTGTCGGCAGCTGTGCGGCGGCTTCAATCAGGCGCTCCAGCTCCTCCAGCAGGTAGCTGTTGGCCTTTGCGGCCACCTGCTGGTTGCCGGTGCCGGTGAGGCCGGGGATCACGTCAATGACGGCCGCCTTCTGCCGCCCCAGTTCGGCCGGAAACTTCTCGGTCTGCACCCGGCCGGCCGCCACGTCCAGCCAGGTCACGGCCGTGGCGATGCCGGTGATGATGAGTTGCAGCGATTCGGTGAGCGTCTTCTGCTTCTGCCCCAGCTGCCGGCCCAGCGCTTCCACCTCCTGCCGCAGCACCCTCGCCTCCTCCGCGAACACCGCACGCATCTCCTGCAGCGCCTTGGCCTCGGCTTCCACCAGCTCCCAGTCGCTGCGCAGCTTGACCAGGGCCGCTTCCGCCTTGACCAGGGCCTCGTCACTCAGCGGCGGCTCCAGCTGCTCCGCCACCGCCTCGTGCTGGGCGACCAGGCTGCCAGCCGGAGCCTCCGGTGCGGCTTTCAGCAGCGCGGCCTCGGCCGTGATGCGTTCGGCCTGCTGGGTGCGTGCCTCCACCTTCAGCTCCACCGCGTCCCGCTCCCGCGCCACCGCCTCCAGGCTCGCCTGCTCGGCATTCAGTGCGTCCAGCGAGCTGGCCCGCTCCAGCGCCTCGGTCATGGCGTCGCGCCGTGATTTCAGTGTGGTGGTGTCGGCCTCGGTGGCCCCCGCCACCAGGGCTGCGCCGCTGGCCTTGGCCGGTGCCAGCGCCTGCAGCTTGGTGATCAGGTCGTGGCGCAGCGCGCACTCCCGCTGCTCCTCCTGCATGGCCTTTACCATGTCGGAGAAGACGACCTGTATCAGCTTCAGCCGCCCCTTGTCAGCATGGCCGGAGTAGGTGTTGGAGAACCGCGACCTGATCACCGACAGGCGCGCCGATTGGGCCTTCGAGGCGCCATCGGGGTCAGCGGCAAAGCGCAGCTGAAAGCTCTTCTTCAGCAGCAGGGCGGCGTCGGACGTGTCGTCCGACTCGGCCTCCACCAGGCCCTCATCGTCCTCATGAGGGGCCACGGTCCGGGCCAGCCTGAGCAGGGTGCGCGCCTCCTGGCACCACCTGCGGGTTGAATCGTCTTCTCCCAGCACACCCACCTCCCCATTGACCTGAGCGGCCGAATGTGGGCCATGGGCCGTTTTTTGTCCAGCGCCTCAAAGGGTCGCGGCCAGCTCGCGCAGATCGGCCGCGCTGGCCTCGTCGATCGGGAAAAAGGTCTCGATCGCCAGCTCGGACACGGTCACATCCATCGGCGAGCCGAACACGGTGACGGTGCTCATCAGGTTCAGCACCCGCTCGCCCACGGCCAGGTGCAGGGGCACGACCAGGCCCCCGTACTCGGGTGAGGGCGGCGCGGCCCTGGCCTGGGGCGAGGTGTTGTCGGCCGGGTAGGTCTGCAGCTCCTCCAGCAGGTGCACCAGGCCGGCATCGGCGGTGTTGGCGATCTGTTGCTCCAGCCGCTCCAGCAGATGGTCGCGGCACTGGCGCAGGTTCAGGATGCGTCGCGACACGCCCTCCGGGTGCAGGCACAGCCGCAGCACATTGACGGCCGGGCCCTGCAGCAGGTGCGGCGCCACGCCGTCCAGCAGCAGCGGCACCATGCGATTGGCGCAGATCATGTTCCAGTGCCGGTCAACGGCCAGCGCCGGAAACGGCTCATGGGCCCGCACGATCCGATTGACGGCGCGGCGTGCAGCCTCCAGGCCGGGGTCGTCGAACGGCCGCTCGCCGTACAGCGGCGCGAAGCCACCGGCCACCAGCAGCACATTGCGCTCGCGCAGCGGGATGCTCAGGTGCCGGGCCAGCAGCATGATCATCTCGCGGCTGGGCTGCGAGCGGCCCGTCTCCAGAAAGCTCAGATGCCGCGTCGAGATGCCCGCCTCCAGCGACAGTGCCATCTGGCTCATGCGCCGGCGCTCGCGCCAGGTGCGCAGATGTTCGCCCACCGTCGCTCGGCTTTGTAGTTCAACCACTGCCATGCTGCTTGCTCCCGTCTGTCTGCCCGGCATCGTAAAGGCTGGGGGCGGCGGGCCAATGACCTGGGAGGTAATCGCCGGCTTGTCGCTCGGCCAGCAACATTGACTCATCCGATTCAACCACCACCAAGGAGAGAAGCCATGACAAGCACCCTGCCCATGTCCCCCACACTGAAGGCCGCCCTCATGGCCGATGCTGTCGTCAGCGGCGCCGTGGCCGTGCAGCAACTGTCCTTCACCGCGCCGCTGGCCGAGCTGACCGGGCTGCCGGCCGCCCTGCTCAGCGGCACCGGCCTGTTCATGGTGGGCTACACCGCGCTGTTGCTGGCCCTGTGGCGTGCGCCGCGCGTGTTGCCCTGGCTGATCAAGTTCATCGTCGCCGGCAATATCGGCTGGGCGCTGGCCTGCCTGGCCCTGCTGGCCGCTCAGGTCGTGCCCTTCAATGCCTGGGGCGAGGCGCTGCTGCTGGTGCAGGCGGCAGGCGTCCTGGTGCTGGCTGGATGGGAGGCGCTGGGGCTCAGGCGCTGCGGGGAGGCGCGGCCAGGCTTGCGCGCTGCGGCGGCCTGAAGACGCCAATGGCCATGGCCAACAAAAAGGGCTCCATGAAGGAGCCCGATCGTGTTGCTGCGCGGGCGTTCAGCCCGCGGTTAGTCAGACGGCGCGACGGCGACGGGCCACGAAGCCGATCACACCCAGGCCTGCCATCATCAGCGCGACGGTCTCGGGTTCCGGCACGGCCGTGACGTTCAGCGTGCCGCTGTAGCTGGCGTTCTCGCCGGACGTGCCCTTGATGACCAGGGTCAGCGGGCCGGTGACGGGATAGCTCCCCGGCGTGTAGAGCAACTCGACAAAGCCGCCAGCATCCGTGGTCAACACCAGGGGCATGCTGTTCAAGGTGGCAGAGATGAAGTCGATGTCGGCCACACCCGCACCAATGGTGGTGATACTCACACTGGCCGATGTGATGCCCGGCATCATGAAGGTGAAGGTATCGGTGAATGCACCGGCGCTGTGCAGTGCCGAGTAAGTGGACGTGAGCCCGGCAAACGAAGGGGAACCAACCACGTCGTTCGCGAATGCGGCGCCGGAAGTGGCAACAATCGCGGCGGCCAACGCCAATTTCTTGATGAACATGGTGACTCCAGTGGGTAGTTGCGCAAACAACGCGACAACGCCGCGAGTTCTATCGTTTTACCTAAACAATATTTGCGTGCAAACCCCTTACCTTGGGGGCTGGACGTTTCCACAGGGCGCGCGGGCGAGGCCCGGGACGCTGGCTCGGGACAAGGGTCGCGGCGGAGCACTGCGCCAATCGACTAGGGCCTGGTGGCGCTCCAGTAGGACAGGAAGTCTCG
>Ga0187842_1000095_pt1 | contig 44486 bp, 47 predicted proteins | sample SpaLakP09_SKY_41_FD_134514 | JGI IMG/M metagenome (GOLD analysis project Ga0187842, IMG submission 134514) | Oligotrophic lake water microbial communities from Sparkling Lake, Wisconsin, USA - SP09_SKY_41 | ecosystem: Environmental > Aquatic > Freshwater > Lake | place: USA: Sparkling Lake... | reverse complement strand
CATCAGCTCGACCCGGCCCTCGTAGACCACGCCGGCCAGGTCGGTGACCCAGATGTTCTCGCGCGGCAGGCCCAGCTTCATGAGCAGGCCCAGGCAGGCCAGGGCGGCGGCGCCGGCGCCCGAGGTCACCAGCTTGACCTGCCTGATGTCCTTGTTCAGCACCTTCAGACCGTTCAGCAGCGCCGCGCCGACAACGATGGCTGTGCCGTGCTGATCGTCATGGAAGACCGGGATCTTCATGCGCTCGCGTAAGCGGCGCTCTACGTAGAAGCAGTCCGGCGCCTTGATGTCCTCGAGGTTGATGCCACCAAACGTCGGCTCCAGCGCGGCGATCACGTCCACCAGCTTGTCGAGATCGTTCTCCTGGATCTCCAGGTCGAACACATCGATGCCGGCGAACTTCTTGAACAGCACGCCCTTGCCCTCCATCACCGGCTTGGAGGCCAGCGGGCCGATATTGCCCAGGCCCAGCACCGCGGTGCCATTGGTGACGACGGCGACCAGATTGCCGCGCGAGGTGTAGCGAAAGGCATTGGCCGGATCGGCGACGATCTCCTCGCAGGCATAGGCCACGCCCGGCGAATAGGCCAGGGCCAGGTCGCGCTGGTTGACCAGCTGCTTGGTCGCGGCGATGGCGATCTTGCCCGGCGTCGGGAACTCGTGATACTCCAGCGCCGCTTGACGAAGTTGGGCGCTCTTTTCTTCTGAGTTGATCATGGGGCGTGGCTCGCTTGACGGCAGGGAGATGGATTGTAGGAGTCTCGTTGAAATCTGCGGGCTGGCGGGTACGCGGAACTGCGCATGCCGCACCCTGCGCGTGCGCCGATACTGGTTGCTTCAGCCTACATTCACGCGCATGCCCAGCCCACGCCCATCCGAACCCCTGCTTGGCCGCGCCCGCCGCTGGCGCAGGCCGCTGCTGTGGGCCGCGCTGGTGGGCCTGCTGCTGATCGCCCAGTCGCTGCTGGTGGCGCTGACGCTCAGCTATGAGGCCACCCGCTCGCAGGAGCAGGTCGAGCAGGTGGCCAGCGAGGTGGCGGGGCGCGTCAAGCAGAGCGCCTCGCGCTATCTGCAGGGCTTGCAGGCGCTGATGTGGTTGCGCGAGCCAGGCCCGGTGCTGTGGCGCAGTCATGCGGCCGAGCTGCTGCGCGAGCACCGGCCCGTGCTGCGCATCGAGCAACGCAACCTGACCCTGGGGGTTGAGGAAGCGGTGGACAGCCCTTTCGCCCAGCCGCTGTTCACCCTGCTGCCGCGCGAGGCCATCGGCCTGGAACCCGAACTTGCCTGTGTGGCCGCCCGCCGTCAGGGCACCCAGCTGTACTCGCGCAGCTACTTCGTGCCGATGGCCGGCGGCGAGGGCCTGGAGGTGGTGGATCTGTGCCTGCCGCAGATGCGCGCCGGCCAGATTGCCGGCTATCTGGTGGCGACGATCAGCCTGCGCATGCTGCTGGAGGAGTCGGTCGCCACCGACCATGCGCGTGGCCACGAGTTCAGCTTTGTCGAGGGCGATGGCACGCGGCTGGCACGCGCCGGCCTGACGCGCGGTGCCGGTGTCTATCAGATGGAGCGCCTGGTCGATCTGCCCGGCCTGACCCTGCAACTGCGCATGGACAGCGGCGCCGGCGCGCCACGGTTGATCCCGAACCTGGCCACGGCGCTGGTGATGGGCCTTTCGCTGGCCTTGTTCGCCGTGGTGCTGCTGCTGGCTCGCGATGTGCGCCGCCGAGCCCAGGTCGAGGCCGCGCTGGCCGAGGCGCTGGCCTTCCGCAAGGCGATGGAGGACTCGCTGATCACCGGCCTGCGCGCCCGCGATCTGGACGGCAACATCACCTACGTCAATCCGTCCTTCTGCACCATGGTCGGCTTCAGCGCGGAGGAGATGCTGGGCAGCACCGTGCCACCCTACTGGCCACCCGAGTACCGCGAGTCCTACCAGGAGCGCTACAAGAATCTGGCCCGGCGGCTGGAGGCCCAGCAGGACCCCCGTGCCGGTTTCGAGACCGTGTTCATGCGCAAGAACCAGGAACGCTTTCCCGTGCTCTTGTTCGAGGCGCCGCTGCTCGACCCGCAGGGCCGGCACCGCGGTTGGATGAGTGCCGTGCTGGACGTCAGCGCGCAGCGCCGCGTCGAGGAAATCTCGCGCCAGCAGCAGGAGCGCCTGCAGGCCACCGCCCGCCTGGCGACGATGGGCGAGATGGCCTCGCTCTTGAGCCATGAGCTGAACCAGCCGCTGGCGGCAATCGCCAGCTATGCCACCGGCTCGCTGAACCTGATCGAGCGCGAGGCCAATGATGCGCAGACCCCGCAGATGCTGCACCAGGCGCTGGGCCGTATTGCCGAACAGGCCGAGCGGGCCGGCCGCATCATCAAGAGCGTGCACGACTTCGTGCGCCGGCGCGAGCAGGCCCGTGAGCCGGTCGGCGCCGACCAGCTGATCGAGGCCGTGATGCCCCTGGTGCGCCTGCAGGCGCGCAAGAGCGGCACGCGCGTCGAGCTCGACCTGCCCACACCGGTGCCGCGCATGCGCTGCGACCGCACGATGCTGGAGCAGGTGTTGCTGAATCTGACGCGCAATGGCATCCAGGCCATGGATAGCGATGCCACCCCGCTGGCCGGGCGCGTGCTGACCCTGCGTGTGCGCCAGCAGGCGCGCTGGGTCAGCTTCTTCATCACCGACCGCGGGCCGGGCATCGCCCCCGAGGTGGCCAAGCGCTTGTTCACGCCCTTCTTCACCACCCGCAGCGAGGGCATGGGCCTGGGCCTGAGTCTGTGCCGCACGGTGGTGGAGCAACATGGCGGCGCACTGGACTTCGAGAGCCGCGGTGTGGCCACCGAGCATCGGCCCACCGGCACCGAGTTTCATTTCACGCTGCCGGCCGACATGCCCGCCGAAGCCCCCAAGCCGGTGGCCGATCAGCCCATCAGGAGCGATGCATGAGCCCCAGCAATATGAACCCTGCCATGGGACTGCCCATGGTCTATCTGGTCGATGACGAGGACGTGGTGCGCGAGGCCTTGGCCTGGCTGCTGCGCTCGCGCCGCCTGCTGTCTGAAGGTTTTGCCAGCGGCGAGGCCTTCGAGGCGATGCTTGACGGCCGCGCCGACACCCGCACCGGAGGGGACTGGCCGCAGGCCCCGTCCTGCCTGGTGCTGGACATGCGCATGCCCGGCATCAGCGGCCTGGTGCTGTTCGAGCGCCTGGCCGAGCGCGGCCTGGCGCCGGTGCTGCCGGTGATCTTTCTGACCGGCCATGGCGATGTGCCCACCGCGGTGGCGGCGGTGAAGAGCGGCGCCTTCGACTTCGTCGAGAAGCCGTTCTCCGACAACGCGCTGGTGGACCGCGTCGAGCAGGCGCTGGCCGCCAGCGGCCAGGCCATCGCACGCCGTCAGGCGATGCGTGCGATGGGCCAGCGCATGGCCGAGCTGACCGAGCGCGAGCGCGAGGTGATGGCCCTGGTCGTGCAGGGCCTGCCCAACAAGCTCATCGCCGACAACCTGAACATCAGTGTGCGCACAGTCGAGGTGCACCGTGCCCGGGTGTTCGAGAAGATGGATGTGAAGTCGGCGGTCGAGCTGTCGAATCTGCTGCGGGAAGCCTGAGGTCCAACCCCAACCGTCTGTAGCTGTCAGAACAGCGCGGCCGCCCGCTCGCGCGCCCGCGCCGGCACGGTGCCAGCCAGCGCAATCGCCGGTGGCCGCTGCGGGTCCAGCAGGCGGGCGAACACTGCGTGCACGTCCTGCGCCGTGACGGCCTGCAAATGCACCAGCCACTGCTGCGGATCGCGCAGCCGGCCGAACGTGAACAGGTCTTGCGCGGCCGTCTCCAGCTGCCGCGACGGCTGCTCCAGCGCGCGCAGCGCCCGCACCGTCAGCTGCTTGCGCGCCCGCTCCAGGCCGACGGCATCGATGCCGCCGTCCGCATGCTGGCGCAACAGGCCGGCCACCGCGGTCAGAAACTCCTCGGCATGGGCCGGCGCCGTCGAGCCCTCGATCACGAACTGCCCGGCCAGCGGCCCGATGTCGGCCGTGCAGGCCGCGTGATAGGCCAGGCCGCGGCGCTCGCGGATCTCGTCCAGCAGCGGCGAGCTCATGCCCTCGCCCAGCAGGGCGGCGGCCAGCACATAGGGCACATGCCGGTCGCCATCGTCCAGCGCGGGCGCGTCGAAACCCAGCACCGCCTGGCATTGCCCGCTGCCCGCCATGCGGCGCGTCTTCAGCCCGCCCAGCCAGGCCGGTGCCGCCACCGCGTTTGGCGCACCGACCGGCATCGCGCCGAACGCGGCCTCGACGGCGCGCACGAACGAATCGAACTGCACCGGGCCGGCCACCGCGACCACCATATTGCTGGCCGTGTACTGGGCTTGCGCATAGTCCAGCAGGTCCTTGCGGCTGAAGCGCAGGATATTGGCCTGCGTGCCGATGATGGGCCGCCCGGCCGGGTGCCCCGCGCCGTAGCAGGCGCGGTCGAACAGCTGGAAGGCGACCGTGGTCGGATCGTCGTCGAACTCGCTGAACTCCTGGGCAATCACGCGGCGCTCACGCTCCAGCTCATCGGCCGGAAAGCTGCTGTTCAGCACGATGTCGGCCAGCATCGCCACAAAGGCGTCCAGATCGCCGGGCATGCCCTCGAGATGAAAGGCCGTATGGTCCTTGTCGGTGTGTGCGTTGACCTCGGCGCCCAGCCGTTCGGCGTCGAGATTGATGCGCTGACAGTCCCGCGTCGCCGTGCCCTTGAACGCCATGTGCTCGACCACATGGCTGATGCCATTCAGCCGCGCGCTCTCGTGCAGGCTGCCGGTGCGGATGAAGACGCTCAGCGACACGGTGGCGCGCCAGGGCATCTCGATGGCGACGGCGCGCAGGCCGTTGGACAGGGTGGCGAGGCGGGGGGCAGTCTGGTTCAAGGTGGGCGGAGGTGAGGGGTGACGGTCCTGCTAGTGTCGTCGCTATCGAATGCCAGTGCTTTTGCCAGCCTTGCGGCTTGTATCGCCGCCAGTCACAACGCCCGCCGGGCCGACCCTTCCGGGTCGTCAGTGCGGGCTCAGCCTTCCGGCATGCCGAAGGCCGCGAAGAACTCGTCGACAAAGCGTGCCGACCCGGTCAGGGTCAGGGTGACGGCATGCCAGCCGCCCGGCTCCACACCGACCTGCAGATCATGGTCCCAGTCCATGCCCTCATCGACCGGTCCGTGGGTGTGCGGGAAGCTGCGCCGGGCCCAGTCCAGCACCCGCTGCACCTCGGCCATCACCGCGGCGTGCTGCTCGGCCGCGGTGGAGGCCAGCGCCTCCAGGGTGCTGACGCCTTCGGTGTCTTCGCTGAGGTCAAAGCTCAGATAGTGCATGGGGGGCCTGCGGATGGCGGTGCGAATGCAAGATTATCCGCCCCGCGTTTGCAGGCGCAACGGAGCCTGCGGCGCCATACTGAGACCCGCCCCAACGAGCCGAGGATCCCGCCATGCCCCACCTGCTGTCGCGTCGCCGCCTGGTCCTTTCTGCCGGCTTGGCGCCTCTCGCCGGCTTGACGGCCTGCGTGAGTACTGCCTCGCTGCCCGCAGGGGCCCGGGCTGCCTTGGCGCCCGGCGGCCGGCTGCGCGCCTGCATCAATCTCGGCAACCCGATTCTGGCCAATCGCGACGCTGCGGGCGTCGTCAGCGGGGTCTCGCTAGACCTGGCGACCCTGCTCGCCGAACGCCTGGCGGTGCCCCTGGAGCTGGTGGTGGTGGAGGCCGCGCTGAAGTCGGTGGACACGGTGAAAGCCGAGTTGGCCGACATCGGCTTCTTCGCGATCGACCCGCGGCGCAGCGACGGCATCGGCTTCACCGCGCCCTATGTGCTGATCGAAGGCGCCTATCTGGTCCGGCAGGGCTCGGACCTCACCGACAACGCCCAGGTCGATCGAGCCGGCACACGCATCATGGTCGGCCGCGGCAGCGCCTACGACCTCTACCTGTCACGGGAGCTGAAGGCTGCGCAGCTGCTGCGCACGCCGACCTCGCCCACCGTCGTCGATCGCTTCCTGGCCGAGAACGCGGACGTCGCCGCCGGCGTCCGACAGCAGCTGGAGGCCGACGCTGTACGGCTCGGCGGGCTGCGCCTGCTGCCCGGCCGCTTCATGGTCATCGAGCAGGCCATGGGGCTGCCCCTGAGCCGCGGCGCTGGGGCCAGGGCGATGCTGGCCAGCTTCGTCGAAGAAGCCAAGGCCAGTGGTTTTGTCGCGCAGTCCCTGGCACGGCACAGCATCCGTGGAGCCATCATCGCGCCGGCCACCCGCTGAGGCTGCTTGCACGACCGCGTCGGTCGAAGCGGTCGCGCGAAGCCCGGTCAACGACCGGCCAGGTCGAATCGATCCAGGTCCATCACCTTGCTCCAGGCCGCCGCAAAGTCACGCACGAAGGCCGGCTGCGCATCACTGCAGGCATAGACCTCGGCGAGAGCACGAAGCTGGGAGTTGGAGCCGAAGACCAGGTCAACGACGGTGCCCGTCCACTTGAGCGCACCCGTTGCCCGGTCGTGCCCCTCCAGCACGCCCGCGGTGGCGGCTGACTTCCGCCACTTCGTGCGCATGTCGAGCAGATTCACGAAAAAGTCATTGCTCAGGGTCTCGGGCCGCTGGGTGAACACGCCATGGCTGGATTGACCGACGTTCGCATTCAGCGCACGCAGGCCGCCGATGAGAACCGTCATCTCGGGGGCGGTCAGGCGCAGCAGCTGTGCCCGGTCCAGCAGCAGCTCGGCCGCGACGCCCTCGGCCTCCTTGCGGGCGTAGTTGCGGAAGCCGTCCGCGATGGGCTCCAGCACGGCGAAGGATTCCACGTCGGTCTGCTCCTGAGAGGCATCCATGCGCCCCGGCGAAAAGGCAACCTTCACCTCGGTGCCGGCCCGCTTCGCCGCGGCCTCGACGGCGGCGGCACCACCCAACACGATCAGATCGGCCAGCGACACCTTCTTGCCCCCCGACTGCGTGCCGTTGAAGTCCTGCTGAATCGCCTGCAGCACCTGCAGCGCCCGGGCCAGCTCGGCCGGCTGATTGACCTCCCAGTCCTTCTGCGGGGCCAGGCGAATGCGCGCACCATTCGCGCCGCCGCGCTTGTCGCTGCCGCGGAAGGTGGATGCCGAGGCCCAGGCCGTGGCAACCAGCTGCGAGATGGACAGGCCGGAAGCAAGAATCCGGTCCTTCAGGGCGGCCGCGTCGGCGTCATCGATCAAGGCATGATCGACGGCGGGAATCGGATCCTGCCAGATCAAGGTCTCTGTCGGCACCAGCGGGCCGAGGTAGCGGGCGCGCGGGCCCATGTCACGGTGCGTCAGCTTGAACCAGGCGCGGGCAAAGGCATCGGCGAAGGCCTGCGGGTTCTGCATGAAGTGCCGCGAAATCTTCTCGTAGGCCGGGTCCATCCGCAGCGCAAGGTCCGCCGTGGTCATCATCGGCGCGTGGCGCCGGGCCGGGTCATGGGCATCGGGCACCGTGCCCGCAGCAGCGGCCTCCTTGGGTGTCCACTGATGGGCACCGGCCGGGCTCTTGGTCAGCACCCACTCGTACTTGAACAGGATTTCAAGGTAGTCGTTGTCCCACTTGATCGGGTTGGTGGTCCAGGCACCCTCGATGCCGCTGGTGATCGTGTGCACACCCTTGCCGGTGCCAAAGCTGTTGGTCCAACCCAGGCCCTGCTCTTCGATGCCGGCACCCTCCGGCTCGGGGCCGACATGCTGACCCGGATCGGCGGCGCCATGGCACTTGCCAAACGTATGGCCGCCGGCAACCAGTGCCACGGTCTCCTCGTCATTCATGGCCATGCGGGCAAAGGTCTCGCGGATGTCACGCGCCGATGCGATTGGGTCCGGCTTGCCGTTGGGACCCTCCGGATTACATAGATCAGGCCCATCTGAACGGCGGCAAGCGGGTTTTCAAGCTCGCGGTCGCCGCTGTAGCGCTGGTCACCCAGCCACTGGCCCTCGCTGCCCCAATAGACGTCCTCCTGCGGCTCCCAGATGTCCGGGCGCCCGCCGGCGAAGCCAAAGGTCTTGAACCCCATCGAGTCCAGCGCAACGTTGCCGGCCAGCACGATCAGGTCGGCCCAGGAGATCTTGCGGCCGTATTTCTGCTTGACCGGCCAGAGCAGGCGTCGCGCCTTGTCCAGGCTGGCGTTGTCCGGCCAGCTGTTGAGGGGCGCAAATCGCTGCGCGCCGGAGCCTGCGCCGCCACGGCCATCGGAGACACGGTAGGTGCCCGCGCTGTGCCAGGCCATGCGGATGAAGAAGGGGCCATAGTGGCCATAGTCGGCGGGCCACCAGTCCTGCGAGTCGGTCATCAGGGCATGGAGGTCCTTGATCACGGCGTCGAGGTCGAGGCTCCTGAATTCGGCCGCGTAGTCGAACGCCTCGCCCATGGGGTCGGACAGCAACGAGTGCTGATGCAGGATGTTCAGCTTGAGCTGATTGGGCCACCAGTTCGCGTTGGACGTGGCGCCCGCAATGGCGTGAGGACGAACGCCGCCCGTGAACGGGCACTTGGATTCCGCTGACATGAAAAACTCCATTGAAAGTTGGTGATGAGCTGACGCGTCCAGTCTAGAGTTCGGGGGCCGCGCCATGGGCGATATTTATCTATGGCCGCCATAGTGCGATCCGGCACTCTCCGTCGCATCAGGGCAAGTCAATGAGCGGGGCAGGTTCACTCAGACCGGCCGCGGACTGAGACAATCCCCTGATGGGCGAATTCGATCTGATCAAGCGCTTCTTCACGCGACCCAGCACCCAGGTGCTGGGCGTCGGCGACGATTGCGCGCTGCTGGCACCGGGCGCCGGCATGCAGTGGGCCATCTCCAGCGACATGCTGGTCGAGGGCCGGCACTTCCTCAGCACGGTGGCACCGGAGCGTCTGGGCCACAAGGCGCTGGCGGTGAATCTCAGCGACCTGGCCGCCTGCGGCGCCACGCCGCGTGCCTTCATGCTGGCGCTGGCGCTGCCTCGTGTCGACGAGACCTTTCTGGACGGCTTTGCCCGTGGCCTGTTTGCGCTGGCCGATGCACATGGCATTGAGCTGGTGGGGGGCGACACGACGGCCGGGCCGCTGAACATCTGCATCACCGTGTTCGGTGAGGTACCGCCCGGCCAGGCGCTGCTGCGCAGCGGCGCCCGGGTGGCTGACGACATCCATGTCAGCGGCAGCCTGGGCGATGCGCGGCTGGCGCTGGAGGTGTTTCGCGGCGCGCTGAGCCTGCCCGGCGACGGTTTCGACAGGGTGCGGCGCGCAATGGAGCTGCCGCAGCCGCGTGTGGCGCTGGGCCAGGCCTTGCGAGGCTTGGCCAGCAGCGCCGTCGATGTGTCGGACGGCATGCTGGGCGACCTGGGCCACATCCTGCAGCGCTCGGGCGTGGGCGCCACCGTGCAGGCCGACCGCCTGCCGCGCAGCGCCTGGCTGCGGACTCTGCCGCTTGAGCTGCAGCGTCAGTTCGGCCTGGCCGGCGGCGATGACTACGAGCTGGTCTTCACCGCGCCGGAGTCGGCGCGCGCGGCCGTCGAGGCCGCGGCGGCCGGCGCAGGCGTGACGGTGACCCGCATCGGCCGCATCGACGCGGAACCAGGGCTCAGGCTGCTCGATGCGCAGGGCCAGGCCTTGCCCAACGCCTACGGCTCCTTCGATCACTTCAAGTCATGAGCAGCCCGATCGAGGACGCTGTTCTCACCGGTGCGCCGCGCCGCGCCACCGCCCGCTTCATGCTGAGCCATCCGGCTCACTGGATCGCCCTGGGCTTCGGCAGCGGCCTGTCGCCGAAGGCGCCTGGCACCGTGGGCACGCTATGGGCCTGGGTCGCGTTTCTGGTGCTCAACCGCTGGCTGGACGATGGGCAATGGGCCTGGGTGCTGGCCATCGGCACGCTGGTCGGCTGGTGGGCTTGCACGGTGACGGCACGCAACCTGCGCACACCGGACCCGGGCGCCATCGTCTGGGACGAGGTACTGGCCTTCTGGCTGATTCTCTGGCTCGCCATGCCGATGGGTTTCTGGGGCCAGGCCATCGCCTTCGGCCTGTTCCGCTTCTTCGATGCCGCCAAGCCCGGGCCGGTGGGCTGGGCCGACCGGAGGTTCAAGCGCCGGCCCGGTGTGGCGCCCGGCTGGGCCCAGGGCTTCGGCATCATCTTTGACGACCTGGTGGCGGCCCTGTGCACGTTGCTGGTGTTTGCCTTGTGGAGAGCTGTTTGATGGATGACTTGTTGCATGTCCTGGCCACCACGTTGCGCGCCGGTGGCAAGACCATGGCCACGGCCGAGTCCTGCACCGGCGGCATGATCGCCGCGGCCTGCACCAGTCTGGCCGGCTCCAGCCTGTGGTTCGAGCGCGGTGTGGTCAGCTACAGCAATGATGCCAAGACCGAACTGCTGGGTGTGCCTACGGACCTGATCAAGGCCCATGGCGCGGTCAGCGAGCAGGTCGCGCTGGCCATGGCCGGCGGCCTGCTGGCGCGGGCGCCGGTTGATTTCACGGTGGCCGTCACCGGCATTGCCGGGCCCGACGGCGGCTCGGCCGAAAAGCCGGTCGGCACCGTCTGGCTGGCCCTGGCCGGCAAGAGCGGCGTGCGGCGCGCCTGGCGCGAGCAGTTCGGCGGTGACCGGGCTCAGGTTCGCGAGGCCACGGTGATCAGTGCGCTGCAGGCGCTGCTGGACCAGGCCCAGGCGGAGCTGCGCTGATGAGCCTTTTGTTCCTCGGTGGCTGGCAGCGCGGCAATGCCAAGGACGAGGCCGAGCGTGCGCAGTGGCTGTCCGTGCTGCAGCAGGCCATGCCCGACGAAGACTGGGTCGAGCAGGTCACGCCCGGGCAGGAGGCCCAGATCGAGGTGGCCGTGGTCGCCAACCCGCCGCACGGCAGCCTGCTGAACCTGCCCCGGTTGCGTCTGATCCAGTCGCTGTGGGCCGGCGTGGACAAGCTGCTGACCGACGCCAGCCTGCCGGCCGAGGTGCCGCTGGCCCGCATGGTGGACCCTGCCATGAACGAGGCCATGGTGCAGACGGCGTTGTGGGCCGTGCTGTCGCTGCACCGGGGCTTTTACAAGGTGCAGCGCCAGCAGCAGCAGGCGCTGTGGCAGGCGCCTGCGCAATTCCGCGCCCATGAGTGGCGGGTCTTGACACTGGGCCTGGGGGAACTGGGTGGTCGCGTGGCCGGCACCTTGTCCGGGTTGGGTTATGCGGTCAGTGGCTGGAGCACCCGCGCGGCAACGATAGCCGGTGTGCGCACCGGCAGTGGCGAGGCTGAGCTGGCCTCCATGCTGGCCGAAGCCGACAGCGTCATCAACCTGCTGCCGCTGACCGATCAGACCCGTGGTTTCTTCGCCGCCGCCCGTTTTGCGGCGATGAAGCGTGGGGCCACCCTGGTGAACCTGGCGCGCGGCGCCCATGACGTCGAGGCCGATCTGCTGGCGGCGCTGGACAGCGGCCAGCTGAGCCGCGCCGTGCTTGATGTGTTCCAGGTCGAGCCCCTGCCCGCTGCCCACCCGTTCTGGGCCCACCCGAAGATCACGGTGCTGCCGCACACCGCGGCACAGACCGATCCGCGCAGCGCGGCCGCGGTGGTGAAGGCAAATCTGGCGGCACTGCGCGAGGGCAGGCCCCTGGCGCATCTGGTGGCGCGCCAGCGGGGCTATTGACATCCGTGGCCCCCGGATTTCATCCGGGCTACCGACCTCAAGCCAACTTCGCGAACTCGCTCTCCAGCGTCTCGTCCTCGAGCGCCGGCGCCTCCCAGGCCTTCACCCAGGCGACGAACTCCTGCTCGGGCATCGGCTTGGCGATGAAATAGCCCTGGCCCTCGTCGCAGTGCAGCGCGTCCAGCAGCTTCCAGGCCTTGGCGGTTTCGATGCCCTCAGCGACCACACGAAGGCCCAGGTTGTGGGCCAGATCGATGGTGGAGCGGACGATTTTGGCGTCGTCCAGATCGCTTTCCATGGCCATCACAAAGCTCTTGTCTATCTTCAGCTCATGCACCGGCAGGCGCTTCAGATAGGCCAGTGACGAATAGCCCGTTCCGAAGTCGTCGATCGACAGCTTGAAGCCCAGCTCGTGCAGGCGCTCCAGCGTTTGCTGGGCGCGCTGCGGGTCGTCCATGATGGCGCTTTCGGTGATCTCAAGGCACAGGACCTGGGCGTTCATGTCGTGCGTCTTGATCAGCTGTTCCAGCTTGGCCGGCAGATCCTGGTCAAGCAGGTCGCGGGTCGAGAGGTTGATGCTCAGCCGCAGGTCCAGTCCGTGCGCGTACATCTCGCGCCAGGCGCGGGCCGACTGCTCGATGATCCAGGTCGTCAAGGTGCGGATGAAGCCCGTCTGCTCGGCAAACGGGATGAACAGCATCGGCGGCACCAGACCGCGCTGCGGATGCTGCCAGCGCACCAGCGATTCGGCGCCCAGGATGCGGCCAGTGTGCAGGTCCACCTTGGGCTGCAGGTACAGGCGCAGCTCGTTGTGCTCGACCGCGCGGCGCAATTCACTGAGCAGCGACAGCGACTCCTGGCTGTGGGCATCCAGGCCCGGGTGATAGACCATCGTGCCGCTCTGCTTTTGCTTGGCCGTGTACATCGCCAGCTCGGCGCGGCTCAGCAGCAATTGCACCTCGTGCCCATGCTGTGGGCAGCCGACCACGCCGATGCCGGCGCCCAGATCGACGGTGTTGTCGTCGATCGTCAGCGGCTCCTCGAAGGCGGTCAGGATGCGCTGGGCCACGGCCACGGCGCGCTCCAGGTCATGGCCTTCAAGCAGCACGGCAAACTCGTCGCCGCCCAGGCGTGCAATGAAGCCATTGCCGCACACGGCGGGCTGCTGCAGGCGGGCAGCCACGCCGCACAGCAGGCGGTCACCGAAATGGTGGCCAAGCACGTCGTTGACGTGCTTGAAGCGGTCCAGGTCCAGCATCAGGATGGCGAAGGGCGGGCCGGCGTCTTCCGTGCGGTGCAGACGCTCCTGCAGATACCTGCCGAATTGCTCCCGGTTAGGCAGGCCGGTCAGCGTGTCCCAGTAGGCCAGGCGCTCGACCTGCGCCTCGCGGGCGCGGATGCCCTGGCGCATGGTCTCGAAGGCTTCGGCCAGGTCGCCAACCTCGTCCTTCGAGGTACGCAGCACCGGGGTGGTGTAGTCGCCGGCACCCAGCCGTTCGGCTGCCGCGGACAGTTGCTTGATCGGCCCGCTGATGCGCCGGGCCAGCAACACGCTGAAGAACGAGAACGCCAGTACGCCGATCACGGTCAAGCCGAGCAGGGTCCATTGCAGCGCGCGATAGGGCGCCACGGCATCGTCGAAGGAGCGCAGCAGCACCACGGCCAACTGCTGCTGCACCAGCGGTGCGAAGCGGCCGCGCAACTCTTCACCGCTCAGCTCGGCAGGGAACAGGCTCTTGTTGTCTGGGATCTGGGCGGCCAGGCGGGTCGAGGCGTCCTTCTCCAGGCTGCTGACCAACGCCCGCCAGCGCTGGCCATCGCTGCGCACGACCACCACGCCCTGCAGCTCGGACAGATTGCGCAAATCCTGCAGGGTAGCGTCATCGAGCTGGAAGCCCATCAAAATCCAGCCCACCGGCGCCGGCGTGCGCACCGGCACGGCGACGACCTGGTAGGCCTGCTGGTCCAGCATGGCCAATTGCACGTCCTCGTTCTGGCTCGGCTTTCCGGCTCTCGTGGCCGCGCTGGCGCCTACGGCCCTCTCGGGCTGCTGGACTTTCTGCTTCAGCAGGTCCAGAAAGCGGCCGGCGTCCTTGCTGGTGGCGGCCACCAGCTTGAGGTTGTTGTCGAAATAGGCCACCACAGTGGCGCCAATGCGCTCACCCTGGTTGGCCAGCGCGTCCTGTATGGTTTCCACCGTGCCCTGTTCGGCCAGCGGCAGGCCCACGGCCTGCTTGAAACCATAGTCCTGTGCGAGCAGGGCCGCGGCGTCGCTGCGCTTCTCGGCCTCCCGCACCAGCAGGCGGCGGAACACCCGCTCGCCGGTCTTCAGTTCGGCTGCAATCGAGGTGTCGGCATTGCGCTCGATGCTGGACCGGATGACCGCAAAGCTGGCAATCTGCACCACCAGCAGCAGGGCCAGGAACAGCGCGACGATGCGGCCCTCCAGCCGACGCAGATTCAGAAATCCAGGCAGGGCCACCGCGTCACTCCGTCAGGCTGATGGCCGTCTGGCCGCCACCGGCCGCCGTGACCGTCAGTGCATGGCTTTGCAGCGTCGGCGCCTTCAGGGTGGCATGCCAGGCCTTGAGCGCATGGTCACCGGCCGGCAGGTCGAAGCGCACGATGCCGGAGGCATCGGTCTTGCCGAAGATGGCCGTGTCCACCACGATGATGTGGCTGCTCATCCTGTCATGGATATTGCAGCCCAGTGCCGCGACGCCGGGCTTGTCGAACACAACGGGCTCGGTCGGGGTGCCCGAATACAGCTTGATGTCGATCACCTTGATGGGTGAGAACGAATAGACGTGGTGACGCACCGTGTCGAAGTTCGGGAAGCTCACCGCGGTGCCGGTCTGCACGACCAGCAGTTGGGGCGTGAACTGACGGTCGCGCTGGCCCATATCGGCCTTGGCCCCGATGGCCTTGGCCGCCCGGCCGCGCACCTCCACGGCCACCGCCGCATCAACCAGCGGCTGGCCGGCCGCATTGCGCACCTGCACCACCCAGGGCAGAGCGTGGACGGATATCGCAGCGCAGGCCAGGCAGACGGCGCTCAGGGACCTCAGATGGGACAATGTCATGAATGTCGGTATTGGAAGTTCGCTCAAGTAGTGGCCGGCGCGATGTCTCGCTTCATCGGTGCGAGGAGCTTCAGCAGCTGGTTTTTCGCGGAGGCGCCGACCTCGGCCTGGTCCAGCTCGTCGCGCAGTATGTCCACCAGGCCGTCGAACTCGGATGCGACGATCTTCAAATCCTTGTGCGAGCGCGCCATCGTCTCGCCGTCGTAGACGCAGCCACCGCCAGTCAGCGAACACAGCTGCTTGACGATGCTCAGCTTCACCGTGGCAAGCTTGACGCCATCGAAGCTGCGCAACGTGCGCGGATCCTGAGCGGCGCGGTTGAGGGTGCGGTCAACAATCTTGGTCAGGCCCTTGTCGCCGCCCAGGCGGGTGTAGAGGCTCGGCGCGTCATTCGAGGCGCAGGCCACTAGCATCAAGCTCATACCGGCGGCCAGGCAGACCTGGATCAAACGGCGGGTGTGGGCAAATTTCATCGTCAAAGCACCAAAGTGGACACCACCACCGGTCGGTGACTCAAGCCAGCCGGAGCAGATGCCGAAACCAGACAAGCTGGGTACGCTCGTACTTATCGACCGATCTTAGGCCCGACTTGATCCGGCCACCGAAGGAAAGCCATGCGATTTCTGTTGAGTTCTGTGCGAAAGAACAGGCTTTGGCGCCTGTTGGCGCTGGCCGGCGCGGCGTTCGCCCCGCCGGCCGCCCAGGCCGGCGACCGCTTGCTGGCCACCTCGGGCGTCACCCAGGTGGAAGGCGCAGCCGGCGGGGGGCTGACAACCTGGGCCATGATCGCCGGCGGTGGCAGCCGCAACCAGGTCGGTGGCTCGGCCGCAGTGACGCGCCTGCGCACCGAAGGCGGCTTCGATCTGACGACGGCCGGCGTGGCCGTCGGTGTGTATGACACGGTGGAGCTCTCGGCCTCGCGCTGGCGCTTCGGGCTGTCGGACACGGTGCCCGGCCAGCACATAGCCATGGACGTGCTAGGGGTGAAATGGCGGGTGGCCGGTGATGCCGTTTTTGAGGCCGACACCGCGATGCCGCAGATCAGCATTGGGCTGCAATACAAGCACAACCGCGACATGACGGTACCCACCGCGCTGGGCGCCAGGCATGGCAGCGACGTCGAGCCCTACGCGGTGGCGACCAAGGTCTGGCTGGGTGGCGCCGGTGGCTACAACCTTTTGACCAGCGCCGGCCTGCGCGCCACACGGGCCAACCAGTTCGGCCTGCTGGGCTTTGGCGGCGACAAGGGCGACGGCCGTCGGCTGCAGACCGAGTTCGCCCTGGCCCTGCTGCCGCGCGACAACCTGGCCATAGGCGCCGAGTGGCGCAGCAAGCCGGACCTGCTGAGCGTGTTCCGCGAGCAGGACGCCGCCAGCCTCTTTGTCGCCTGGTGGCCGACGCGCCATGTCAGCCTCACCGCCGCCTGGGTCGATATGGGGCAGATCGCCAACAAGACCGGGCAGCGCAGCTGGTACCTGTCGCTGCAGGCCCAGAACTAGGGCGCTAGGCCGCGCGGACCGGGCGCGCTGCCCCCGTCTGTCGGTTCGGCAGCTGGGTGCTGCGCACCAGCATCAGCGCCAGGCGCTGCAGCGCGGCCCAGGGGTCGTTGGGCCACTCCGGGTGCTTCAGGCCCTTGACGATGCCGTCGCAGATCTGCGCCGCCTCGACCAGCGGCGCCAGGCTCAGCGGGCTGAGCAGCGGCACGGCGCGCTCGAACAGCCGCTCCTTGACGCCCCAGACGCGGGCCTCGCGCAGGGCCATCGGCATGGGCTTGCCCTGGTCGATGGCGTCTCTGACGCGCTTCAACGCGCGTATGTCCTCGGCCAGGGTCCAGTGCACCAGCACGGCGGCCTCGCCCTCGGCCTGCAGACCGTCGAGCATGCGCATCACCCGCGGCACCTGGCCGGCCAGCACGGCCTCGCTGAGCTTGAACACATCGTAGCGCGCGACATTCATCACCGCCGCCTCGATCTGCTCGAAGCTCAACTCGCCTTCGGGGTAGAGCAGGGCCAGCTTCTGCAGCTCCTGGTGATCGGCGAGCAGATTGCCCTCGACGCAATCGGCGAAGAAGGCCAGGCAGCGCTGACCAGCCTCGCCGGCGGGGACCCGCTGCCCCTGCCGGGCCAGGCGTTGGGCGATCCATTGCGGCAGGGCCTGGCGGTCGACGGCATCGACGCGCAGCACGACGCCGGCACTATCGAGCGCGGTGAACCAGGCGCTGCTTTGCTGCTGGCGATCGAGCTTCGGGCAAGTGATCAGGGTCACCACATCGTCGGGCAGGTGCTCGCAATAGCGCTGCAGGGCCTCGGAGCCGTCCTTGCCGGGCTTGCCCGAGGGGATGCGGATCTCGATCAGCTGGCGTTCGGAGAACAGACTCATGGCCTGTGCCGCCGCCAGCACCGGACCCCAGTCGAAATAGGCACCGGCCACGGTGAAGACCTTGCGCTCGCTGTAGCCATCGGCGCGGGCAGCGGCGCGTATCGTGTCACCGGCCTCCTGGGCCAGCAGGGCCTCGTCGCCATGGACGGTGTAGATTTTGCGCAGACCCTTGGCGAGGCTGGCGGCAAGCTGATCGGCTCTCAGTTGCATGGCGTTCGGGTCAGGACGGGCGGGCCGCGGCCAGCCGGCTCATCACCTGCGACACCACGTCGGCCTGCATGGCGCGGAACAGCAGCGCCTCCTCCTGCTCCTTGGCCAGCGCATCGCGCTCGTTGAAGTTCATGTCGCGCTTGAGCAGCAGCTCGGTGCGCGGGATCAGCTCCTTGCCGGCGGCGCTGCGCAGGCTGAACTCCAGCCGCACGCGCAGCTGCAGCTCGCGCACCTGGCCGGCGGCGGTGGACGCGGCCACCACCTTCTCGCGCAGGTCGCGGTGCGCCTCGAACACCGCCTCGGCCTGGGCCGGGCTGTCCACGACGCGGGTGTTGGCGCTCAGGCCCAGTTGGCGCTTCAGCTCCAGGCCCAGCGGTGAGTCGGCGCGAAAGCCGAGCAGCGCCAGCCGATCGAAGGGCAGCACCGGCGGGCGACGCAGCTCGAAGCCGCAGGCCGCGAGCAGGCCCACGCCCAGTGTGGCGATGACAGTGCGGCGCGAGGTGATGCCCATCAGACGACGACGTTGACCAGACGGCCCGGCACGATGATGACCTTCTTGGCCGGCTTGCCCTCGCCGAAGCGGATGAACTCCGGGTGCGCCAGCGCGGCCGCCTCGATCGTCGCCTTGTCGGCCGCGGCCGCCACCTTGACGGCGCCGCGCAGCTTGCCATTGACCTGCAGCATCAGTTCGATCTCGTCCTGCACCAGGGCGGCCTCGTCGACCTGCGGCCAGGGGGCGTCAAGCAGATCGCCCAGCGCCGTGGCAAAGCCGAGTTCGGTCCACAGCGCGTGTGTGATGTGCGGCGCCACCGGATACAGCGCGCGCAGCAGGATGCTGAGGCCCTCACGCAGCGCGGCACCGTCCTCGGCGCCCAGCTTGGCGTCTTCCAGCGCGTTCAAGAGCTTCATCGCCCCGGAGACGACGGTGTTGTACTGCAGGCGCTGGTAGTCGTGGCCGATCTGGCGCAGCAGGCTGTGCACCTCGCGGCGCAGGTCCTTGGCCCCGGCGCTCTGGCCCTCGAAGCTGGTGCCCGCAGCGGCAATGGTTTCGCGCTGCTTGACGCCGAAGGCCCACAGCCGGCGCAGATAGCGGAACGAGCCCTCGGCGCCCGAATCCGACCAGGCGGCGCTCTGGTCCGGGGGGCCGGCGAACATGGTGAACAGGCGGGCCGTGTCAGCACCGAACTTGGTGATGATGTCACGCGGCTCGACCACATTGTTCTTCGACTTCGACATCTTCTCGATGCCGCCCAGGGCCACTGGCAGGCCGGCCTCGCGGGCGGTGGCGCCAACCGGATGGCCCTTGTCGTCGAACTGCACGTCCACTTCGCTGGGGTAGAACCAGCGCTTCTTGCCCGAGGCCTCTTCGCGGAAGTAGGACTCGTTGAGCAGCATGCCCTGGGTGAACAGCTTGGTGAACGGTTCGTCGAAGGTGACCAGGCCGATGTCGCGCATCGCCTTGGTCCAGAAGCGGGCGTAGAGCAGGTGCAGCACGGCATGCTCGATGCCGCCGATGTACTGGTCCATCGGCGACCAGTAGTCGTTGCGGGCATCGACCATGGCGCCGTCGCTGTCCGGGCAGCAATAGCGCATGTAGTACCGGGCGCTGTCCACGAAGGTGTCCATCGTGTCGGTTTCACGCTTGGCCGCCTTGCCGCACTGCGGGCAGGCCACGTTCAGGAAGGACGCGCACTTGTTCAGCGGATTGCCCGAACCGTCGGGTATCAGATCCTCGGGCAGCAGCACCGGCAGGTCTTTCTCGGGCACCGGCACCGAGCCACAGGCATCACAGTGGATGATGGGGATCGGCGTGCCCCAGTAGCGCTGGCGGCTGACGCCCCAGTCGCGCAGACGCCAGGTGGTCTTCTTCTCGCCCAGACCCTTGGCGGCCAGCAGCTCGGCCACCTTGTCAACCGCCGGCTTGTAGGCCAGGCCATCGAGCAGGCCGGAGTTGATGCAGACGCCGCGCTGCTTGTCGCCATACCACTCGGCCCAAGCCTCGAGGCTGAAACTCTGGCCCTCGACGGCGACGACCGGCTGGATCGCCAGGCCGTACTTGCGCGCGAAAGCGAAGTCGCGCTCGTCGTGCGCCGGCACCCCCATCACCGCGCCGTCGCCATAGCCGATCAGCACATAGTTGCCGATCCAGACCTCGACCTGGGCACCGGTCAGCGGGTGGGTGACGAACAGGCCGGTGGGCATGCCCTTCTTTTCCTGCGTGGCCAGCTCGGCCTCGGAGGTGCCGCCGGTCTTGCATTCCTCGATGAAGGCGGCGAGCTGCGGGTTGCCAACCGCGGCATGGGTAGCCAAGGGGTGCTCGGCCGCCACCGCGCAAAACGTGACCCCCATGATGGTGTCGGCGCGGGTGGTGAACACAAACAGCTTGCCGTCCTGGATCAGCGTGCCGTCGGCGCCCGCGATCTGGTGCGGGAAGGCGAAGCGCAGGCCCTCGCTCTTGCCTATCCAGTGCTCCTGCATCAGGCGCACGCGCTCGGGCCAGCCGTGCAGATAGCTGGGGTTGGCCGGGTCGGCGACATTGGCCAGCAGCTCATCGGCGTACTGGGTGATGGCCAGGTAGTAGCCGGGGATCTCGCGCTTCTCGACCACGGCACCACTGCGCCAGCCCTTGCCGTCCACCACCTGCTCGTTGGCCAGCACGGTCTGGTCGATCGGGTCCCAGTTGACGACCTGGGTCTTCTTGTAGGCGATGCCCTTCTCCAGCATCTTCAGGAAGAACCACTGGTTCCACTTGTAGTAGCTGGGGTCGCAGGTGGCGAGCTCACGCGTCCAGTCGAAGGCCAGGCCCAGCGGCTGCATCTGCGCCTTCATGTCGGCGATGTTGTCGCGCGTCCATGTGGCCGGGGCGACGTTCTTGTCCATCGCCGCGTTCTCGGCCGGCAGGCCGAAGGCGTCCCAGCCCATCGGCATCAAGACGTTGTAGCCCTGCATGCGCAGAAAGCGCGTCAGCATGTCGTTGATCGTGTAGTTGCGCACATGGCCCATGTGCAGCTTGCCGCTGGGGTAGGGCAGCATCGAGCAGGCATAGAACTTCGGCTTGTTCGCGTCCTCGACGACGCGGTAGGCGTCAAGGCTTTGCCAATGGGCATGCGCTGCGGATTCGATCTCTGAAGGGCTGTACTTGTCGTTCATGGTGGGCTGCTGGCCGCGAGAGTTACGGCATTCTGTGCCTCCGATTGTAGGAGGCGTTTGCCGGCCACCTTACAGGGCTTCAGCGCTCGGCGGGCTGCGCCACGAAGGCGATGCGGTTCAGGCCCGCATCCTGGGCCCAGCCGATCAGCTCGGCCACCTGGCCGTAGGGCACCATCTTGTCGGCGCGCAGCTGCAGCTCGATGCCCGGCGTGCGCTGGGCGGCCTGGGCCAGGCGCTGGCGCAGATCGGAAGCGCCGAGCTTCTGGTCACCGAGGTAGAGGCTGCCGTCGGGCGTCAGCGCGACGATCAGGAACTGCGGCGCATCGCTGGGCGTGGCGGCCTCGGTCCTGGGCAGGTCCAGGCGCAGGCTGGAGCTCATCAGCGGCGCTGTGATCATGAAGATCACCAAGAGCACCAGCATCACATCGATCAGCGGCGTCATATTGATGTCGCTCATCGGCGTGGGCCCGGTGGTGCGCTCAAGCCTGCCAAAAGCCATGGCGGTTCACTCCGGCGTGGCGGGCGTGTCGCCCAGCATCTCGCGCAGATCGTGGGCAAAGCCTTCCAGCTCGGCCTCGCAGGCACCGACCAGCTTGCCGAAGATGTTGTAGGCCAGCACGGCCGGAATCGCCACCGCCAGGCCGGCGGCCGTCATGATCAGCGCCTCGCCGACCGGACCCGAGACCTTCTCTATCGTGATCGCCCCGGCCGTCGAGATACTGACCAGCGCGTGGTAGATGCCCCAGACGGTGCCAAAGAGGCCAATGAACGGCGCGGTGCTGCCGATCGAGGCCAGCAGCACCTGGCCGAACTGCAGCTGCTGCAGCACGACGTGCAGCGCGTCGCGCAGGCGGCGGGTCAGCTGCGATTCGCGCTTGCCGGAGGTCTCCAGCGTGCCCTTGGGCGCCGTGGCCATGCCGGCGTCCAGCAGCGGGATCAGCACCGACTCGCGGTCGAAATTGGCCAGTGCCTGGCGGGCATCGGCCAAGGAGGCCGCGGCCCAGAAGGCCGGTATGGCGCGGTTCAGGTCGCTACGGGCGCGGTTCAGCACCCAGCCCTTCCAGAAGATCACGACCCAGGCGCTGACCGACATCAGCAGCAGCAAGAGGGTGACGCTGTGCAACACCCAGTCGCCCTGCTCCCAGAAGGTGGAGAAGCCGCTCATGTGCCTTGTCAGCCCAGGCCCAGGACCTGGTCCATGCCAAACAGGCCAACGCTCTGCCCGCTCAGGAAGCGCGCCGCGCGCAGGCTGCCCTGGGCATAGGTGGCGCGGCTGGAGCTCTTGTGGGCGATCTCGATGCGTTCGCCGGTGCCGGCGAACAGCACCGTGTGGTCGCCAACGATGTCGCCGCCGCGCACGGTGGCAAAGCCTATGGTGGACGGGTCACGCTCGCCGGTCACGCCCTCGCGGCCATAGACGGCGCATTCCTTCAGATTGCGGCCCAGGGCCGAGGCGACGACCTCGCCCATCGCCAGCGCCGTGCCGCTGGGCGCATCGACCTTGTGGCGATGGTGGGCCTCGACGATCTCGATATCGAAGCCTTCGTTCAACGCGCGGGCCGCCATGTCCAGCAGGCGCAGCACGACGTTGACGCCCACGCTCATGTTCGGCGCCATCACCAGAGCGATGTGCTGCCCGTGCTCGGCGATCTGCGCCTTCTGCTCGTCGCTGAAGCCTGTCGTGCCGATGACGGCCTTGACGCCCAGCTCGCGGCACACGGCCAGATGGGCCAGGGTGCCCTCGGGACGGGTGAAGTCGATCAGCACGTCAGCCTTGGCCAGGCCTTGATGCAGATCGGCTGTGATCGGCACTCCGCAGGTGCGGCCAAGGAACGCGGCAGCGTCCTGGCCCAGCTCGGGGCTGCCCGGCAGGCCCAGAGCGCCAGCCAGCACGCAGTCATTCGACTGGGTGACGGCCTCGATCAGCATGCGGCCCATGCGGCCGTTCGCCCCGGCCACGGCAATGCGCAAGGCCGAGGCACTCACGACTTGGGTTCCAGCGGCGGATAGCTGCGCACGGCACCCACGGGCTCGGCCACGGGAACGTCCACCTTGGCCGGTGCCGGCAGCGCCTTGCGTTCTTCTTCGGTCAGCGCCAGCTTGGGGCTTTCGCCGCGGCGCTTGAAGGTGGTGATCGAGGCAACGAAGTCGCTCTCACTGGGCAGGTCACCCGGAACGTCAAGCGATTTCAGGTTTTCGCCGTCAAACAGGGCGATGACCTTGCGGCTTTGCGGCTCGGCGCCCTGGCGCCGGATCGTGAACACATAGTCCCAGCGCTCAGCGTGGAAAATATCGGCCAGCAGCGGCGAGCCCAGCAGGTCGCGCACCTGGCTGCGGTTCATGCCCGGCTTGACCTGCGCAACCATTTCCTTGGTCAGCACATTGCCCTGCACCACCTCGACCTTGTAGGGCGTCACGATGCCCAGCACCCGGTCAGCGGTGACCGAAGGCATATAAGAGCAGGCGCCAAGAGCCGACAACGCAAGGGCGGCGCCCAGCAGGCGCGCACAGTAAGCAATTCTGGAAAGGGGATGCATGGCGTTTGGCTTCGGGCGCCCGTTGCGGGAGCAAGCTGGATATGATGGGCCCATTCTAGCGGCAGGCCCGTGGGGGCCGCCTGCCTCCACCCCCTCCTGCCCCGCCCACATATGAACCGCACCGAAGAAATCAAGAACAGCGGCCTCAAGGCCACCCTGCCGCGCATCAAGATCCTGGAAATCTTCCAGAAGACCAATCAGCGCCATATGACGGCCGAAGACGTCTACAAGGCCCTGCTGCTGGAAGATGCCGACATCGGCCTGGCCACCGTCTACCGGGTGCTGACCCAGTTCGAGCAGGCGGGTCTGCTGTCACGCAACCACTTCGAGACCGGCAAATCGGTGTTCGAGCTGAACCAGGGCCATCATCACGACCATCTGGTCTGCCTGGACTGTGGTCGTGTCGAGGAGTTTTTCGACGCCGAGATCGAGCAGCGTCAGCACGCCATTGCCGAGCAGAAGGGTTTTGCGCTGCAGGAGCATTCGCTGGCCCTCTACGCCTCCTGCAAGACCAAGGACTGCCCGCACCGAGGCGCTCGGTAAACCGGTCTTTACCGATCGGGGTCGGGCTGCGTCATGCTGCGCTGGTGGCGCTCGACGAACTCGCTGTAGGTGTCTATGCCCCGCAGCTGCAGGATGGTATTTCGCACCGCCGCCTCCACCAGCACGGCCAGATTGCGCCCGGCATCCACCGCGATCACCACCTTGCGCACCGGCACGTCGAGAATGTCCTCGTACAACGGCTCGTAGGGCAGGCGCTCGAAGTCGCGCTCCAGCGTTTCCTTGCGCACCAGGTGCACGATCAGCTTGAGCCGCATCTTGCGGCGCACGGCGGTCTCGCCAAAGATGGCCTTGATGTCCAGCAAGCCGATGCCACGCACCTCCAGCAGATTCATCAGCAGCTCGGGGCAGCGGCCCTCCAGCGAGATCTGCGAGACGCGGTACAGATCCACCGCATCATCGGCCACCAGGCCATGGCCGCGCGAGATCAGCTCCAGTCCCAGCTCGCTCTTGCCCAGGCCCGACTCGCCGGTCAGCAGCACGCCCAGTCCCAGTATGTCCATGAACACGCCGTGGCGGGTGGTGCGGTTGGCGAACAGATGGCTGAGGTGGTTGCGCACCACGTCGATCACATGGCCGGCCGATTCGGCGGTAACGAACAGCGGAATGTCGGCGCGGTCGCACATCGCCACCAGGGCCTGCGGCGGCACCTGCTTGTCGGCCACGATCAGCACCGGCGGCTCAAGGGTCACGATGCGCGAGATGCGCCGCTCCTGGTCCTCGGGCGAGCAGTCCTGCAGGTAGGCCACCTCGCGGCGACCGACGATCTGCACGCGGTAGGGGTGGATGTAATTCAGGTAGCCGACCAGATCGGCGGCCGATTGGGCATCGCGCACGGCCGCTTCGTCGAAACGGCGCTCCGGGTGGGCGTGGCCGGCGATCCACTCCCAGCGCATGGCCTCGCGGTGTTCTTCAAACAGCCGCTCGGCACTGATGGAGGTGGGTTTCATGGAGCCCCTCGAGCCGGCTTGGGGCGGCCCGGCGCTCGGCCTGCCGAACTCAGGCAACTCATCAAGCGACCGACTTCAACGGTTCCCAGGCCGAGATCAGTTTGTGCAGCTCGCTGGCCTGGTCGGTCTGCATCAGACGTTCACGCAGTTCGCGGTCCGACAGCATCTCGGCGATCTCGGACAGGATTTCCAGGTGGCGCTGGGTGGCAGCCTCGGGCACCAGCAGGAAGATCAGCAGGCTGACAGCCTCGTCGTCCGGCGCATCGAACGGAATCGCCTGCTGCACCCGCACCACCGCTGCCAGCGGATTCTTCAGGCCCTTGATGCGGCCGTGCGGAATGGCCACGGCGTGGCCCAGGCCGGTCGAGCCCAGGCGCTCGCGGGCGAACAGATTGTCGGTGACCGAGGCGCGGGAGATAGCGTGATTGTTCTCGAACAGCAGCCCCGCCTGCTCGAACACGCGTTTCTTACTGGAAGCGTCCACATGCACCAGCACATTGCTGATGGGGAGAATGGCGGCAAGACGGTTCATCGGGTCGCAGCGCCGATTTCGGCCGATAGGCCTTGGGCGGGACGCTTGTTCAATGTCAGGTCAGAGGATTATAGGAAGCCTGGGGCTTTGATGCTGTGCTCTGTGCGCCCCCCGGATGGAGGATTGCGCGAAATTTGCGGCGGCGCAGCAACAACGGCTTGTTTCCGGCACCCGTTGACGGACCCACCAACAAAAAGGCGGCCTTTGGGCCGCCTCCTCGTGTAAGGAATGGGGGCGCTACGGCGCAGGCACATCCAGCCGCTTGGCGGACGCGTGGTGGTGGTCTTGCAATCGATCCTTGTGTCGGCAGACCTGGCGGTCGAGTTTGTCCATCAACTGGTCAATCGCGGCGTAGAGGTCCTCGTGGGATTGCTCGACAAAGATGTCGCGACCTTTGACATGTACCGTCACTTCAGCCTTCTGACGGCGGTCCTTTTCCTTCTGCTTTTCCACGGTGAGCAAGACGTTGATATCAACGACTTGATCAAAGTGGCGGGTCACCCTGTCCAGCTTGGTGAGCACGTACTCACGCAAGGCCGGTGTTACTTCGAGATGGTGGCCACTGATAGTCAGGTTCATAAAGCCTCCTTTCACAGGATTGAGACGAGAGCACGGTGGGACGAATGCAGGCGGAAGGAGTTCCACTTGATTCACCTATCGCGAACTCAGTGTGCGCCTGAACCTTGACTGTGACAAGCCGGTGACGCTGCTGGAAAGCGATCAGTTGGAGGCCGATTTCGTGACAGTTTGTGCCTTGACAAATTGATTGACGTGGCATTTAGCTGCGCACGCTCGTACCGCCAAGCGCCCCCCCGGGCGCACTGGACAGGTCCGGCGGCAGCAAGGTAGGCTTGCCCGCTGCGCACGGGCGGTGACAGGGGCCAGAATAGGCGCGCTCGAGGTGCACGGGTCCGGTGTATCGGGCCAGATCGGGCGCATGGCATGATCCGCTTCGTTGGGTGAGGGGCCCTGCAGAACAACCACAGATAGAAAAATGATAAAGTTGATCGATCTTCTGAGGGCCGCACCGGCCCATCAAGCGCCACGAAACGGGTCGCACCGATGAGAAAGAGTGCCGCAAACGATGATGTGATGTCCACCCGTGACGCCGCCGAGCGCCTGGGTGTGGCGCTGCGTACCGTGCAGCTCTGGGTGGAAAGTGGCGTGTTGCCGGCCTGGAAGACCGCAGGCGGCCATCGCCGCATTGCCAAGTCGGCGGTCGAGAAGTTGCTGGAAGAGCGCCGCATGGCGATCAGCGGCGAGGTCGCCAAGCCCGATGCGCCACAACCCTTTCGCATTCTGGTCGTGGAAGACGAGCCCGACCTGCTGCGCCTGTTCACCATGGTGATTGAGGATTGGGGCCTGCCGGTGGCTCTGCGCACCGCGACCAACGGCTTCGAGGCGCTGGTGCGCATCGGCGAACAGTGCCCCGACCTGTTGATCACCGACCTGAACATGCCAGGCATGGACGGCTTCCGGATGATCCGCTCGCTGCGCAACTTCGGCGAGGGGCTGGAGACCCTGGAGATCGTGGCCGTGACCGCGCTCGGGCCGCAGGACATCGAGAACCGCGGCGGCCTGCCCGATGGCGTCAAGGTCTTCATCAAGCCGGTGCCTTTTGCCGAGCTGGAGCAGCTGGTGCGCGAACGCGTGCCGTCGGCCCTGGCCGCGCCTGCCGCCACCTGAGCTCGCGTCATCGTCATGCGGGACCGGTCACTGGCCCGGTTCGCTGGCGGTGACATAATTTCGCTTTCTGTTTTCCCGGAGTTTTGAATTGGACGTGCCCCCTTCTCGGCAGCCGTCCACTCCACGCAGGCTACGCTTGCGATAAGCGCCGAGGCGCCGGAGTGAGACGGTTGCGAGCCTCCCCGTTTCACCACTTGGCCCCGGCGGCGCGTGAGCGCCGTCAGCTCTGCTGGAGCTCTCATGCTCAACGTCTTTTCGCTGGCCAATGGCCGGCTGTTTCAGGAAGAGATTGAAAGCCTCGACGCGCTTGCCCATGTGCAGCCCGTCTGGGTCGATCTGGAAGATCCCACCGTCGAAGAAAAAGGCTGGATCGAGAACCACTTCGGTCTGATCATCCCCGCCGATGCGGTGGACGACGACCTCGAGGAATCGGCACGCTTTTACGAGGAAGACAACGGCGAGCTGCATATACGCTCCGACTTCCTGATCGACGACGACGTGACGCCGCGCAATGTGCGCGTGGCCTTCATCGTGCGCAACAACGTGCTGTTCTCCATCCATGGCGAGGACCTGCCGGTGTTCCGCCTGCTGCGCCTGCGGGCGCGCCGCATCCCGGCCCTGATCGAGGATGCCAAGGATGTGCTGTTGAAGCTCTATGACGCTGACGCCGAGTACTCGGCCGATGCGTTGGAAGGCATTTACGACAGCCTCGAAAAAGTCAGTGCCAGCGTGCTGAAGAAGGACGTCAACGATGCCGAGGCCGGCGAGGTGCTGGCGGCGATTGCACGCGAGGAAGACTTGAACGGCCGCATCCGCCGCAATGTGATGGACACGCGCCGCGCGGTCAGCTTCATGATGCGCAGCCGCATGCTCAATGCCGAGCAGTTCGAGGAGTCGCGCCAGATCCTGCGCGACATCGATTCGCTCGATTCGCACACCGCCTTCCTGTTCGACAAGATCAACTTCCTGATGGATGCCACTGTGGGTTTCATCAACATCAACCAGAACAAGATCATCAAGATCTTCTCGGTGGCCAGCGTGGCGCTGCTGCCGCCTACGCTGATTGCCAGCATTTACGGCATGAACTTCAAGTACATGCCCGAGTTGGACCAGGCCTGGGGCTACCCCTTCGCCCTGGTGCTGATGCTGTGTTCGGTGGCTGCGCCCTTCATCTACTTCCGCCGCAAAGGCTGGTTGAGATAGCCCACCCCGTACTCGCTGCGCGAGCCCCCTCAAGGGGGAGACCCCTTTTGCCCGGCAAAGCCGGATCCTCGGGCTCCGCTTGGGAATACATCGCTGGCGCTCAACTTGCGCGCAGACGGCGCTTGATCCAGCGCAGCACGGCGCCCAGCAGCGGCAGCTTCTCGTAGAACTGCTCGGCTGCGTCCCAGTAGTCGCGGTGGTAGCGGACGCGGCCCTGGGCATTCCAGCGCAGATGGCTGCTGCCGTGAATGGTCTGCAACTGCAGTGGCCGGCTCTTCAGCCGGAACCGGAAGTCCCAGGTCAGGAAGCACTGTTCGCCGCGCGCCACCGCGTCGAGCACGATGAAGCGCGGCTCCAGCAGCTCGTGGAACATGTGGATGAAGATCTGCTGCGTGGCGGGCAGGCCGTGGACCTCGTTGAACGGGTCCTTGAAGAAGCAGTCCTCGCTGTACCACTCACCGAGGCGCATCACATCCTCGAACTTCAGCCGCTCGAACAGGTCGATCACGGACTGCAACCGCGCGTCCTCGGCTTCATGCGAGGTCGATGACGATAGCGGGATAGTGTTGTGCAGCATGCATCAGGCTCCGGTGACGCGGCGGACAAGCACGAAGTACAGGCGATATGGCAGCATTCTCAACAGTTTCAACCACAGCGTGAAGCGCTTCGGAAAGTGGATCTCGAAACGCCCCTTCGCATAGCCGTCAAGCATCGCCTGCGCCGCCTCTGCCGGGGTGATCAGTGCGGGCATGTGGAAGTCATTGCCGGCTGTCAGCGGCGTCGCAACAAAGCCCGGGCAGATCAGCGAGATACCCAGGCCCAGCCCGTGCAGATCCAGATACAGCGTCTCGGCCAGGTTGGCCAGTGCAGCCTTGGACGGCCCGTAGGCCAGCGACTTTGGTAGGCCCCGGTAGCCGGCCACGCTGGACACCAGGCTCAGATGGCCGCCGCGTCCGCCACGTGCCTGGGCGGCCAGCTGCGGCAGCAACGCGTCGAGCAGATTCAGTGCACCACCGTAGTTGACCTCCAGGTGACGGTGTGCCTCGATCCGATCGAAATCGGTGGCGCGCATGGCCTGGTAGTGGCCGGCGCAATAGACGGTAAGGTCGATGGCACGATGGCCGGTGGTGATGGTTCGGACCGCGTCGCGCATCGCAGCGGCGTCGGTGACATCCAGCGGCAAGGCCAGGCTGCCCGGGTGGTCGCGTTCGAAGGCTTGCAAGCGGCTCGCACTGCGTGCGCTGACGACGACAAAGGCACCGCGCCGGTGCAGCTCATGGGCCAACGCCTCGCCGATGCCGCTGGAGGCACCCACCAGCCAGACGCAGCGGCCCTGCCATTCCCGAAGCTTGGGATTCAGTGCCATGGCTCAGGGCTTGTAGAACGACAAGGTGACCTCACCGAGCTTGATGCCGAACTTGCTCATCACCGCCTTGTTCAGCATCACCTTGTCGTCCATCAGGTACATCCAGTCATCGAATTGCACTTCGTAGACGCTGCCATCCACCGGCAGTCGCAGGGTGTAGGCCCAGCGCAGTGCGTTGCCTGCGACCTCGCCTTGAGCCACGCCAACCACATCGTCGGCAGTGCCGGTGTAGCGGCCGTTGGCCAGCTTCTGCAGGGTCCAGACGCGGCGCTCCTTCTTGCCGTCGCTGTAGACGAAATCCTCTTCCAGCACGCCCTTGTCACCCTGCCAGCTGCCCTTCAGCGAGACGGTGAAGCGTCGCACCACCTTGCCGCTGCGGTCGGTGAACAGGCCGTGCGCGGTCAGCGGGCCATTCAGATAGCGGGCCAGATCGAGCACGGGCTTCTCGCTCGCGTAGTCGGACGGCACGGGTGCGGATGCACAGCTGGCCAGTGTCAGCAAGGCGCACAGCAGTAGCGGCATATAGCGTTTCATCGGGGGGGCTCGTTTCTTATCCACAATCCATACAGCAGGCCGGCGGCCAGCAACTTGAGCGCGCAGGGCAGCGCGCAATAGACCAGACTCAGCGCCGACAGCGCGGCCCTGTCCTGCTCGCCCGGGGCATAGCCCAGCCACTGCAGGGCCGGCAGGGCCAGGCCCGCGGCCAGGGCCAGATTCAGCTTGGTGGCGAAGTTCCACCAACCGAAATAGGCCCCTTCCGCCCGACGTGCGTGCCCTGCGGTCTGGATGACCCCGGCCAGCATTGCGCCGGGCACGGCCAGGTCGGCGCCCAGCGCCGCACCGCTGGCGATGCACACGCCCAGGAAACCAAAGCGGTCACCGGCATCCAGGGCCAAGGCCCAGCCAAAGCTGAGCACGGCCAGCCCCATGGCAAGCAGCCAGCTGCGCGCCAGGCCGATCGCCCGTATGCAGCGCAGCCAAAGCGCTATAGACAGCGCAGCGGCAGCGAAATAGCTGCCCAGGAACAATGCCTCGTCCTGCGGCAGCTGCAGCCGGTCGCGCACAAAGAACAGCACCAGGGTCGCCAGCACCGCGCTGGCAATGCCATTGCACAGATAGACCGCCAGCAGGCGGCGGAAGGCAACGCTCCTGAACGGCAACGCAAGGCTGATCGGAGGTGCCACAAGCGTGGCAGCCTGGGTCGCCGGGCCCAGCCGCAGCAGCCACAGACCGATCAAGGTCAGCACGATCAGGCTGACGCTGGTGAAGGCCAGACCCATCAAGCTGGGCAGCACGCTGGCCAGCAGCACCCCCAGCAGGGCCAGCCCCTCGCGCCAGCTGACGACACGGGCGCGCTGCAGCTCGTCGCCGCCCAGGCGCGCACCCCAGGCCTGATGGATCACGCTGACCACGCTATAGCCCAGATAGGTCAGCAGCAGCGCCGAGCCGCACCACAGCAGCAGCGCCTGCGTGCCGCGCACCTGGGGAAAGAACAGCAGCACGAAGCCGACCAGCAACGCCACGCTGGCACCCGCGGCGAGCCACCAGGCGCGCCGGCTGGAGCGGCCCAGCGCGGCATCGGCCAAGCGGCCTATCCAGGGATCGACCAGCGCGTCGAACAAACGCGCCGCCAGCAGCAACAGGCCCAACGCCGCCAGCGGCACGCCAAACTGAGTGGCGTAGTGGCTGGGCAACATCACATACAGCGGCAGGGCGACGAAGGCCAGCGGCAGGCCCAGCGCGCCATAGCGGGCCGCAGCCACCGAGCCGACAACGGCAACGCTCATGGGTTCAGACCCAGCAAGGCCTCGCGCAAACGGGGCTCCGAGGTGCGCGGCGACAGCCAGATGCCGAAGAACAGGCGCGCGAACAGCGCGTCCGTGATGTCTTTGCCGGCTCGGCCGTTGACATAGAACCGCGCCATTTCGCCGGGGCGTTGAAAGCCGGTGATGCGATCGCCGCTGCGCACGTTCGGGAAGGCCTCGCGCATGGCCGCCAGCCATTGCTCGCCCTGCCCCGGCGTGAACTCGCCGATGCGCTGCATTTCCTGCAGCGAGCGTTTGGCGATCTCGGCGCCCTCCAGGCTGCGCGCGTACTCGATCTCGAGCGCCAGCGGCCGCTCAGCCCAGGCCTCGACGCTGACCGGCTCCGGCGCCCAGAGTCGTATCGTGTAGACACTCAGCCCGAAGAAGCGCATCAGGCCCTGGCCCTGGCGCCGGGCCCGGGGCAACTCGGTGCGCACCTCCAGCGGGGCCATGTCTTGCGCCCATGCCGGGACGCCGGCCCAGACCGGCAGGCTCAGCAGCAGGACCTGGCGCCGGTCCATGTCAGTCCCGCTGCAGGGTGAACTGCACGACATCGGTGTTGCCTGAGGCGAACGCCGCCTCGCAGTAGACCAGATAGAACTCCCACAGCCGCATGAAGCGATCGTCGAAACCGAGCTTGCGCACGGCCGCGTCCTGGGCGTGGAAGCGCTCGCGCCAGCGGCGCAAGGTCTCGGCATAGTCGGCACCGAAGGCCAGCTGGTTGACAACCTTCAGCCCCGCCTTGGCCGCCTCGGCATGGAACACGCTGCTGCTGGGCAGCATGCCGCCAGGGAAGATGTACTGCTGGATGAAGTCGCTGCCACTGGCATAGCGCTCGAACAGGTCGTCACGTATCGTGATGGTCTGGATGCAGGCTCGGCCGCCGGCCTTGAGCTTGCTGCGCAGCGTGGCGAAGAAGCTGGGCCAGTAGCTGCGGCCCACCGCCTCGAACATCTCGATCGAGACGATGGCGTCGAACTGCGGCTCGGGGATGTCGCGGTAGTCCTGGAAACGCAGTTCGGCGCGGTCCAGCAAGCCAGCCTTCGCCAGACGCTCCTGGCCATAGCTCAGCTGCTCGCTGGAAAGGGTCACGCCGGTGACGCGGGCGCCGAACTCGCGCGCCGCGCACTCGGCCAGCGCACCCCAGCCGCAGCCGATCTCGAGCAGATGGACGTCGGGGCCGGCGCCGCACTCGCTCAGCGCGCGCCTGACCTTGGCCCACTGGGCATCGGCCATCGCCTGCTCCGGCCGGCCATCGAACAGGGCGCTGGAATAGTTCATCGTCTCGTCCAGCCAGAGCCGATAGAAGGCATTGCCGAGGTCGTAGTGCGCGTGAATATTGCGTTTGCTGCCCTCCCGCGAATTGCGGTTCAGCAGGTGCTTGACCCGGTGCAGCAGACGGCCCCACCAGCGGCCGTAGATCACCTGCTCCACCGCGTCGCGATTGGCGATGAACAGGTTCAGCAGGGCCAGCAGGTCAGGGGTGGTCCAGTGGCCGGCGACATAGGTTTCGGCAAAACCGATGTCGCCCGATTGCAGGGCGGCGCTGCAGACATCCCAGTTGCGCAGGCTGATGGCCGCGCGCGGCCCGTCGGCGGACGAGGCATCGCCGAAATGCGCGTGGCTGCCGTCGGGCATGCGCAGCTCCAGCGTGCCATGGCGCAGGCTCTTCAGCAGCTTGACGACCAGGCGGGCGGCAGCGGGTGCCCCTTGGGGCAAGCAAAAGGGAGCGGTCAGTGTGGATCGCATAGTCGGTCTGGAGCAGTTCAACGGGTCACGAATGCCTTGGGAGGCGCGGGTTTGCGGAACAGGGGGACGCGCTTGAGCCACAGCCGCAGCGCCTGCCAGTGGATGCGCAGGATCAGGCCGAAGGTCATCAACGGCACGCCGAAGAAGGCCCGGCGAACGCGCTGCGCGTCGAGTGGTGCCAGCTCACCGCTGATGCTGGTCAGCAGCAGCGGGCCCTGCCCGTCTTCGTGGGTGATGCGCGCCACCGTGCGCAGGCCCTGCGCCTGGCTGTGCATGAAATTGAAGCGGTAGCTGCCGGCCACGGCGCAAAACGGCGAGACGTGGAAGACCTTGTCGGCACATTGCTCGTGCCCATAGGCCAAAGCGGGGCCGTCGAGCAAATAGCAATGGCGCTCACCAAAGGTGTTATTGACCTCGACGACGACGGCGCGCAGGCTGCCGTCCGCCCGGTGGCAGTACCAGAAGCTGACCGGCTTGAAGACATAGCCCAGCACCCGCGGAAAGCACAGCAGCCAGACCTCGCCCAGCGCGTCGGCCACGCCCTGCTGCTGCAGCAGTGCGTCCAGCCACTGCAGGCTGTCGACACCGCCATCGCCATGATCTGCGTCGTGGAAGCTGAGCAGGCCGAAACGGTTGCGGCGCAGCGGCCCAGCGGCACCCTGCTCGCGCAGGCGGCGCATCGGCAGCATCAGGAAGTAGCTCGGATAGCCGAAGGCGTGCGGGCTGGGCCGCAGCCGGCGATGGAGCACGCGGCCCATGCCAAGCAGCGGCACCGGCGGCAGACGGGAGCCAGGTTCCGGCATCACGCTGCGGCATCCTTCAGGCGCTCATCGGTCTGCGCCCAGCGCTGCAGCAGGGCCTGCGCCACCGCCTGGCCCGACATCAGGCCGTCCTCATGGAAGCCGTAGCGCGTCCAGGCGCCGCAGAACCAGGTGTGGGCCTGGCCCTGAATCTCGCTTAAGCGCTGCTGAGCCGAGATGGCGGCCTGGTCGAACACCGGGTGCGCGTAGTCGAACTCGCCCAGCACCTTGTCTGCGGCGGGTTCGCGCACCGGGTTCAGCGACACCACCACCGGTTGCCGCCACGGCACCGGCTGCAGCCGGTTGATCAGGTAGTGCAGACAGACCGCCGAGCGCTCCTGGTCGCCGCTCGCGTTCTCGTAGTTCCAGGCCGCCCAGGCGCGCCTGCGCTGGGGCAGCAGACCGCTGTCGGTGTGCAGCACGGCGCGATTGCGGTGGTAGCCGATGGCGCCCAGCAGGCGGCGTTCGGCCGCGCTGGCGTCGCACAACAGCCCCAGCGACTGGTCGCTGTGGCAGGCCAACACCACCTCGTCGAAGTGCTCGCTACCGTGGTCGGTGCCCAGATCCACGCCGTTGGCGGTGCGGCGCAGCTGGCGCACCGGCGTGTTCAAGCGTGCGTCGGGCAGGCGCGCCAGCATCTTGTCGACATAGTGTTTCGCGCCGCCGCGGACGGTGAACCACTGTGGGCGGTTCGCCACCTGCAGAAGGCCATGATTGTGGCAGAAGCGTATCAAGGTGGCGATCGGGAACTGCAGCATCTGCGTGGTCGGGCAGGACCAGATACAGGCCACCATCGGCAGCAGGTACCACTCGCGGAACTCGGCGCCGAAGCGCTGCTCGCGCAGGAACTCGCCGATGGGCTGAGCCAGCCGGGCCTCCTCGTTGGCCGAGGCTAACTCGGTGCACAGGCGATTGAAGCGCATCAGGTCGGCCAGCATCGCCCAGAAGCCCGGACGCACCAGATTGCGGCGCTGGGCGAAGACGCTGTTCAGATCGCTGCCACTCCACTCCAGTGCAGCAGCGGGGTGCTGAACCGAGAACGACATCTCGCTGGCCACCGTCTCGACCTGCAGCTTGGCGAACAGTGCAATCAGTTGCGGATAGGTGCGCTCGTTGAAGACCAGAAAGCCGGTGTCGACGCCATGGGTGATGCCCTCCAGCGTGACATCGACCGTGTGCGTATGACCACCGAAATAGCCCCCCGCTTCGAACAGGGTCACATCGGCGTGCTCGGCCAGCAGCCAGGCCGTGGACAGGCCGGAAATGCCCGATCCCACCACGGCGACCTTGCGACGCCAGCTCATGAGGCCACCCCGGCCTGACTCACAGGCAAAAGAAAGAGGCTTCCGCTGCGAGCGGAAGCCTCGGTCATAAAGAGTGCCGCACGACGCCCCGAAGCCAACGAGGGAGGGAGGGAGGAGGAGGAGAAGGGCCTCGGGATTGCGATGCCTGAGCCAGGCCGGTCGTGCGACAGCAAAACACTAAAAACAGTTGTACGATTTTTAACTTGAAATCGCGCAATTTTCAAGGGCGTCGGGTTCGGACTCCGGGCCACGCGCCGCAAGCTGGGACGTGTGACTTGCAGGTCCGGCTGAAGTTCCATCGACGGAATGTGAAGTTTCATTGCTGGCACCGTGGTGGGCAGGGTCAGGGCGCGGCACTCAGCAGGCGCTCGACCTCGCGCACCACGCTCTTGTTCATCGGATCGGTCATCGAGCCGAAGCTCTGCACCTCGCGGCCGTCGCGCGAGATCAGGTACTTGTGGAAATTCCAGCTGGGTGTCTTGCCGGTGCGCAGGCCCAGCTCGGCAAACAGAGGGTTGACCGAGGCGTCTCCGGCCTTGACCCGAGACTTGGCAAACATCGGGAACTTGACACTGAAGGTGTTCTCGCAGAACTCCGCGATGTCCTTGTTGCTGCCCGGCTCCTGCGAACCGAAGTCATTCGACGGAAAGCCCAGCACCACCAGACCCCGCTCGCGGTATTGGCTGTACAGGGTCTCAAGCGACTTGTACTGCGAGGTGAAGCCGCAGTAGCTGGCTGTGTTGACGACCAGCACCACCTTGCCTGCGTACTGGCACAGGTTCTGCGGCTTCTCGTCCTGAAGGCGCGGCGCCTCGCGCTTGAGCAGCGCGGGGCAGGCGGCCGGTGGCGTCTGGGCCCAAGCGGCCACGTTCAATGTCGTGCCCAGCACAAGGCCTGCGAACGCACGGGAGAGAAGCAGATGGCGTAGTAGATTCAACATTTCTGTCCTAGGCAAATTTGCATGGCGACGCTATATTAGGTCATTAATGGGGATTTGTCTTATGTTTGTCCTGGACAAAATGATTTTCCGCTGCTTTCCACACGGAAACTGCAGAGGCCCTGGCTCATGCCGGTGGTCGGACCACCGCTGATGGATGCCCTTGGTTTGCACATTGCAGCGGTGGAGCAGGAGACCGGCCTGAGCAAGGACATCCTCCGGGTCTGGGAGCGGCGCTATCGCTTCCCGGCGCCCGAGCGCGACGCCCAGGGCGAGCGCGTCTACAACCCGGCGCAGTTGCACAAGCTGCGGCTGATCAAACGGCTGATGCTGCTGGGCCATCGGCCGGGGCGCATCGTGCCGGGTGAGGTGCAGGCGCTGGAGGCGCTGCTGGAGCAGTCGCGCAGCGATTCCGCCCAGGCAGCCGTGGCCACTGCGCAGACGCACGATCTGGACGGTTTCTTTGACTTGTTGCGGAGTCATGATGTGGAGGGCGTGCGGCGACAGCTTTCGCAGTGGCTGCTGCGTCTGGGGCTGGCGCGCTTCGTGATCGAAGTGGTGGCCCCACTCAATACGCAGGTCGGCGAAGCCTGGATGCAGCGCGAACTCGAGGTCTTCGAGGAGCACATCTACTCCGAGGCGATCCAGAGCGTGCTGCGCCCGGCGATTCTGAGCATTCCGGTGACGGCCGATGCGGGCCGACCCCGGGTGCTGCTGACCACCCTGTCCGGCGAGGCCCATGGCCTGGGCCTGCTGATGGTCGAGGCCCTGCTGGCGCTGGAGGGCTGCCAATGCCTGTCACTGGGCGCGCAAACGCCGCTGCCCGACATCGCCAAGGCCGCTGCGGTGCACCGCAGCGATGTGGTGGCGCTGAGCTTCACCGGCTTTCTGCCGGCCAAGCAGGTGCTGGACGGGCTGACCCGCCTGCGCGAGCTGCTGCCCGAGGCGCTGGAGCTGTGGGTCGGCGGCACGTCGCAGATCCTGCGCCGCCGCCAACTGCCGGGCGTGCGGCGCGTGGCCGGCCTGGGCGAGATCGGCGACGAGTTGATGCGCTGGCATGCCCGCGGTGATGCCTCAGCCGTACCGGGCTAAGGCCCAGGGTTTACGACAGCTTGTCACACGGACGGCATAGAATCTCCCCAGCTACTCAAGGACGGATCATGCTTTATCCCGAACTCTTCAAGCAGTTGGAAGCCGTGCGCTGGAACATGGACACCGACATCCCCTGGGACAAGTTCGATGCCAGCCAACTGACCGACGATCAGGCGCGCACGATCAAGATGAATGCGATCACCGAGTGGGCGGCGCTGCCAGCCACCGAGATGTTTCTGCGCGACAACCGCGATGACAGCGACTTCTCCGCCTTCATGAGCGTCTGGTTCTTCGAGGAACAAAAGCACTCGCTGGTGCTGATGGAGTATCTGCGCCGCTTCCGCCCGGATATGGTGCCCACCGAGGCCGAGTTGCACGAGGTGCGCTTCGACTTTGACCCGGCCCCGGCGCTGGAAACCCTGATGCTGCACTTCTGCGGCGAGATCCGCCTGAACCACTGGTACCGCCGCGCCGCCGAATGGCACAGCGAGCCGGTCATCAAGGCCATCTACGAGACCCTGGCCCGCGACGAGGCCCGCCACGGCGGCGCCTACCTGCGTTATATGAAGCGGGCGATGCAGAAGTTTGGCGACGAGGCCAAGGCGGCCTTTGCCAAGGTCGGTGTGCTGATGGCCAGCGCGCGCCGCACCGCACAGGCGCTGCATCCGACCAATCTGCATGTCAACGCAAAGCTGTTCCCGCGCGACACCATCCAGAGCCGCGTGCCCGACCCCGAGTGGCTGGAGCAATGGCTGGACAAGCAGATCCAGTTCGACGCCGTGTGGGAGAACAAGGTCGTCGAACGCATCCTCCACAATATGAGCCTGCTGATGGAGCGCAGCTTCGCCAGCGTCCAGGAGCTGAACCGCTTCCGCAAGGAAATGGCCGCGCGCATCGCCAAGCCGGTGGATCCGGCACCGGCGGCGGGCTGAGTTTTCGGCTCCGCAAATAATTGAAAAAGGCCCGCGTTCAGCGGGCCTTTTCTTTGGCGAAGGCCCTATGCGCCTCGGCGTCTGCGCAGCACCAGCAGTGCAAAGCAGCCGGCACTGAACAGCAGAGCGCCAAGGAACAGCGGCTGAGCGCAGTCGCGCAGCGCGGCCAACCCGTCATGTGCCAGGAAGCTGGGCAGCTGTTCGAGCATCGGCAGGATGTCGTCAGGGCTCTTGATCTGGACATCATCACCACCGCCGCGGGCGACGTGCAACAGCGCCTGCGAGCCGTAGGCGGTGAGTGCCTTGATGGTGTCGAACACCCAGGTGATGCCGTAGAGCTTGTGCAGCACCAGGCCGCCGGCGCCGATGGCCGCCATCATCACCGGCACGCCCCAGCGCTTCAGCCATGCCGACGCCACCATGCTCAGCAGCAGCAGCGGCATGAACCACAGCATGGCCAGCACGACGCCCAGTGTCAGACGCAGCAGCAGGGCCAGGTCGGCGCTCAGCAGGGCACCCCAGGGCAGGCTGAACCAGGCACCCGGGCCAACGAAGCGTGCCACCACCACCAGGCCGATGACCTGCGAGCAGGCCCAGCCCAGGGCGACGGCCAGCAGCGGCACCAGGAAGAACTGCATCAGCACGGTGGCGCCAATGCTGGCGCTGTTGCTGACCGGCATCGACAGCCAGAACTCGATCGAGCGGTCCTGCTGGTCGCGGCGGGCCTGGCCCGGAGCCTGCAGGCCCACCGCCGCCCAGGTGATGAACAGCACCAGGGCGGTGACCGCGCCGGTGCTGATCATCATCAGCACCAGCGGGCTGTTGGCGAACTAGGCACCATCACCGTCGTGAAGGCCTTCGATCTGGCCGAACAGCACGGCCAGCAGCAGCAGCACCGGCGGCACCAGCATCATCAGCAGCCAGCCGCGATGGTGTTGCATCCACTCGCGCTGCAGCAGGGTCTTGAATTGAGTCATCGAATATCTCCTTGAGTGCTCAGGCTTGTTGGCGGCTGCGTTCGGGGGCGCGCGTCAGCGCCACGAACAGATCCACCAGGCTGGGGCGGAAGCGCTGGCCCAGGGCCGTGATGTGCTCCGGCGGCGGGCCATCGAACAGCGCGGCCGACTGGCCGGCCTGGCGGTAGCGCAGCAGCGGGTGCGCACTGGCAATCTGCTCGGCCTGGGCCGGGTCATGGCTCAGCCCGACAAAGCGGGTGTCCATGTCTTCAAGGCTGATGCTCAGCACCAGCTTGCCCTCGTTGAGCATGATCACGTCGCTGAGCAGGGTTTCGATCTCTTCCACCTGGTGGGTCGAGATCAGCGCACTGCGCTCGCCGTCGCACCACTCGTCGATCAGCATCTCGTAGAAGGACTTGCGCGACAGGATGTCCAGGCCCAGGGTGGGCTCGTCCAGGATCATCACCTTGGCGTCGATGGCCGCCATCAGCGCCAGGTGCAGCTGCACCACCATGCCCTTGGACAGCGTCTTGATCTTGTCGCGCGGGCCTACGCTGGTGCGCTTGAGCAGGGTGCGGGCGCGGTCGGCCGAGAAGCGCGGGTGCATGCCGCTCATCAGGGTGATCAGCTGGTCGACACGGGCCCAGCGCGGCAGGATGGCCACGTCGGGGATGTAGCTCAGCTGCTCCAGCAGCTTCTCGCGGTCGCGCAGCGGGTTCAGGCCCAGCACGCTCAAATTGCCGTCGAAGCTGCTCAGGCCCACCAGGGCCTTCATCAGCGAGGTCTTGCCGGCGCCATTGTGGCCCAGCAGGCCGACCACGCGGCCCTTGGGCACCTGGAAGCTGACGCCGTCCACGGCCGCCTTGCTGCCGTAGCGCACGCTCAAACCACTTGCTTCAATCAATGCTGCGCTCATATCAGATCTCCCAGTTCAGTTCGTGGGCCTTGATGCCCAGCCGGCGCAGCTTCTCGACGATCGCCGGCCATTCTTCCTTCAGAAACTTCTCGCGCTCGGCCAGGCGCAGCCGCAAGCTGGCACCGGGCTGCACATACATGCCGACGCCGCGTCGCGTCTCGAGCACCCCCTCATCGACCAGAGTCTGCAGCGCGCGGGTGACGGTCAGCGGGTTGAGCACATAGTCACTGGCGAGCGTGCGCACCGAGGGCATGGCCTCGCCCTCATCGGGTTCGCCATCCAGCACGCGGCCGGCCAGGCGGTCGGCGAGCTGCTGGTAAATCGGGGCTTGAGAGGTCCATGTCTGCATGATGTCTGACCTGGTGTGTTAGCGATGTAGCACACCATATCACCGGGGTCTCGGCGGGCCCAATGGCGCTGCGATGAACTGCTTGAAGGCAGGACGAACTGCAGGGCCTGGGCGACAGGCCGAGGGGACCGATTCATCGTCCGGCTTGCGCATCCTGCCAGGACCAAAGAACTGCGGAGCCGCGCCTTCAAGCTCCGAAGCACCTCTAGACCGGCTGGTCAGCGGGAGCCATCGCCGCCGGATCGATCTAGAAAGCACCTCACACTCGCTCGTCGGGATCGCCCAGGTCGCGGGCGTACACAAAGCCCAGAATCTGAACGGGGTTCACATCGGCCTGCACGCTGCAAGCTGCAGCGGCACGGTTCATCTCATCGACGGTGTCGTGGCTGTCCCTGGCCAGCGACAGCATCACGGCACTGGTCCCGGCCTCATGAGCCCTTGGTCGCCGCCCGTCGTACTCGGGTAGGCTATCCAGGCTGGATACTATTCAGGAGTCCCATACGATGCACCAAGGCACCTGCCATTGCGGCGCCGTCCGCCTCACGCTTCCATCGACACCGGAAGTTGCCACGGACTGCAACTGTTCGCTCTGCCGCAGGATCGGCGGCCCGTGGGTGTACTTCGAGTTCGGAGAGGTGACGATCGAAGGACATCCGGAGTCCACCGAAGCCTATGTCCAGGGCGACAGAACGCTGCGCACGATTCGTTGCAGGCATTGTGGCTGCGTCACTCACTGGGAACCAATCACCAGGGAGGCTGGTGCAAAGCATGGCGTCCACCTCGGCAACTTCCACCCGAAGCTGATCGCTTCGGTTCCAGTCCGCAGGTTCGACGGTGCCGACACATGGAAGTTCTTGGACGAATGAACGAACATCTGCCCCGGTCGCGCAGACTTGAATGACCGCTTGCCAGCAGCGAGTTTGAGGAACTGAAGGGCATCCACGGGTCGGCAACACCAGTTTGCTGCCGACAGAGCCGTCACCGGCGAGTGGAGGCGGCGATTGCGATGACTTGAGTCACATTCCCTTGTGTTCAGCACTGAGAGAAAATTTCTTCGCGCCGCTGTCGAAGACAGCCCCACCCAATCGTCGTGGAGTGAGTAAGCCCCCTTCGTTCGCCTTCACCAAGGAGCCGACATGAGCCGAACATCCGCCCCCGCCTCTGCCTCTGTGCCCGCCAAGAAGACCGCTGCGCGCGGCAAGTCTTCTGCACCGTCAACACGCCTCGTCGTCCTCGTGGCGACGCGCAAGGGGGCCTGGTTCTTCCACAGTGATGGCCGGCGCAAGGCCTGGACGGTCGATGGGCCGCACTTCCTGGGCCACACCATCAGCCATGTGCAGCTGGACCCGCGTGACGGCCGCACCTTGCTGGCGGCGGCCAAGACCGGCCATCTGGGCCCGACGGTCTTTCGCTCCACCAATCTGGGCCGCAGCTGGAAGGAGGCGCAGCAGCCCCCAGCCTTCGCCCCGGCGAGCAACGGTCTGCCCGGCCGCTCGGTCGATCACACCTTCTGGCTGACGCCGGGCCATGCAAGCGAGCCGGACAGCTGGTATGCCGGCACCTCGCCGCAGGGCCTGTTCCGCTCGGACGATGGCGGTGTCAGCTGGGCGCCGCTGCCGGCCGTCAATGATGACCCGCAGTTCCGCGAATGGATGGGCTCGGCGCAGGACGGCACGCCGGACGGGCCGAAGCTGCATTCGGTGATCGTCGATCCGCGCAATCCCAAGCACCTGTACTTCGCGATGTCGGGCGGCGGCGTCCACGAGTCGCGCGATGGTGGCCTCAGCTGGGCAACGCTGATCCAGGGCATGGAGGTCGTCCAGGGCTTCGATGCGGCATCGATCACCTTCCACGACCCGCACTGCATGCGGTTGTGCCCGGCCAACCCCGATCGGCTGTACCAGCAGAACCACTGTGGCATCTACCGCCTCGATCGGACGGGACAACCCTCGGGCGATGTGTGGCAGCGCATCGGCCGCAAGATGCCCAAGCGGGTGGGCGATATCGGCTTTCCGATGGTCGTGCACCCGCGCGATCCTGATACGGCCTGGGTCTTCCCGATGGATGGCACCGATGTCTGGCCGCGCACCAGTCCGGCCGGGCAGCCGGCAGCCTACGTCACGCGCAATGCCGGCAAGACCTGGCAGCGGCTGGACCAGGGCCTGCCCGAGAGTCAGGCCTGGTGGACCGTGAAGCGCCAGGCCATGACGGTGGATGCGCAGGCCAAGCCCGCGCTGTACCTGGGCACCACCGGCGGCGAGCTGTGGATAGGACGGGACGAGGGCGCGAGCTGGGTCAACATCGCCCGGCACCTGCCGGAGATCTACGCGGTGGAAGTGGCCGAGCTGCCATGAAGGTCTTGATCCCCGGAGCGCTGCGGTCGTACACGGGGGAGTCGCACGTCGAGGCCGAGGGGGACACCCTGAACGCGCTGTTCGCAGACCTCGACCGCCGCTACCCCGGGCTGCGCTTTCGCGTTGTCGACGAGCAGGGGCTGCTGCGGCCGAATATGAGGATCTTCGTCAACGGCCTCGGTGTGCGAGATCTTCGGCATGCCCTGAAGCCGGACGACTTCGTGGCTGTTGTGCTCGCGCTCAGTGGGGGATAACTAGCGGCATGCCTCTCGGTGTCACGTCGCACTGCAATTGCGTAGCCCGGATGGAATCCGGGGCCAACCGCCACAACATTCCCCGGATTTCATCCGGGCTACCGAATAGCCTCAGGGCGGACGGACGGCTCAGCCTTTAGCCGCCGCCTTCTCCTGATCGGCCTTGCGGTCGGCAGTGATCTTCTGCGCGCTGGCGCGTTCGCCGATCATCTTCGCGTAGGGCTTCCAGTCGATGCCGCCGGCGCTCAGCAGGTCTTCGCCGTAGATGGCCTTGGTGGACATCGAGATCAGCGGCAGGCTGACCCAGGCGGCCACGTCGGCCTGGGTGAAGGTGTCGCCGGCCAGGTAGGGCGAGAACTTGGCCAGGCGCTTGAAGGCGGCGATGTTCTTGACCAGTTGCTGGCGCACCTTCTCCTTGGCCTCGTCGCTGATCGTGCCGCCGAAATAGGCCGCGTAATAGAGCTGACGGGCAACCATCTCCAGATGCCAGTCCACATAGACGATCAGCTCGTGCACCTTGGCGGCGGCCCAGGGGTCGGTGGGCAGCAGGGCGGGCTGCGGATAGGCACGCTCCAGATAGTCCACGATGGCCTGGCTTTCACACATCGCGCCCAGTTCGGTGCGGATGAAGGGGATCTTGGCCAGCGGCGTACAGCTCAGCACGGCCTCCTCGGTGCTACCGGTCTTGACCACTTCTTCCTCGAACGGAATGCCCTTCTCCAGCAGGACCATCTTGACCTCGTTGAAGTAATTGGAGACGCTGAAGCCGCACAAGGTGATCATGGGGGTGGTCCTGTCGAGGTTGGGATGGCCGACAGTCTAGACCCGAGCCCAGGCCGGGCCTGTAGCCAACGTGACAATCAGCGCCGGTTCACCAGCACGATGCCCGCGGCCACCCCGACCAGCGCGACGACCAGGCGCAGGGTCACCGGCTCGCCCAACAGCAGGGCGCCGGCCAGCAGGCCGAACAGCGGTGTCAGCAAGGTGAACGAGGCGAGAATCGTCGCCGGGTATTGGCGCATCAGCCGGAACCACAGCAGATAGCTGGCAAAGGTGATGACGACGATCTGGAAGGCCATCATGGCCGAGATGCGCGGCGACAGGCTGGTGGGGAACGGCTCGCCCAGCAGCAACGCACCGAGGCTCAGCGCCACACCCGAGACGCACAGCTGGTAGAACAGCGTCTTCTCGCCGGACAGGACGGACAGCTTGGTCGCCCGGATCGCCAGGGTCGTGCCGCCCCAGAACAGCGCGGCCAGCACGCCCAGCGTGTCGCCCAGCCATTGCCGCGGCGGCGCATCGTTCTGGCCGAAGCCCTCGGCAAAGGCCCAGGCCACGGCGCCGAAGGCCAGCAGCAGGCCCATCGTCTGCCGCGGCCGCAACCGCTCGGCCCTGGAGATGAATGGCATGCCCAGCGCCACCACAAAGGGCGCCAGGTAGATGAACACAATCATGCGCGAGGCGGTGGTGAACTGCAGGCCGGCGAAGATGCAGGCGAACTCCAGGCCGAACAGGCCGCCCGCCAGCAGGCCGCCGCCCAAGGAGCCATCGCGCTCGAACAGCTCGATGCCGCGCCATGCACACCAGCCCAGCAGCAGCACGGCGGCACACAGCGAGCGCAGGCCGGCCTGCCACAGCGGCGGCACCTCGGCCAGCGCAATCTTGCTGGCGACCTGGTTCAACCCCCACAGCGCGCAGCAGGCAAGCAGGGTGATCAGGGCGAGGGTGTCGAGATGAGTTT
>Ga0187842_1000094_pt1 | contig 44865 bp, 39 predicted proteins | sample SpaLakP09_SKY_41_FD_134514 | JGI IMG/M metagenome (GOLD analysis project Ga0187842, IMG submission 134514) | Oligotrophic lake water microbial communities from Sparkling Lake, Wisconsin, USA - SP09_SKY_41 | ecosystem: Environmental > Aquatic > Freshwater > Lake | place: USA: Sparkling Lake... | reverse complement strand
GTGGATCAGGTCGCCCCGCCGGAACCGGCCCAGCGGCGCGCCCGGTCCGGCCGTGGTGGCCAGCGGTGACGGCGCGGGCGTGCGCAGGGTCTCCTCCATCCGCGACGGGGCGGCGAGGCGGCCGGAGGCGTCGGGGGCGGGCGGTGTTCGCGCCCAGGGCGGCAGGATGACGGCTGTCGTCAGGCTGGAAGCGGCAGGGGCGGCGGCCTCGTCCAGGTCGACGCCGAAGCGCAGCAGGCCATCGCCGACATCGCGCACATTCAGGGTGTCGTCCTCGTCCAGCCGCTGGAAGGTTTCGGCGATCACGTCCCACCAGCTTCCGGCCTCGAAGCCGGTATCGGGCCGCCTGAGCGCACGCCCCATGATCACCAGGCGATCGCGGGCACGGGTCAGGGCGACATAGAGCAGCCGCAGCGACTCGGCGTCGGTCCGCGCGACGCGGGCATCGCGCGCGGCCTTCGAGGCGGCGCAGTCGTCCTTCGCCGATCCCGGGCACATCAACCAGCCCTCGCCCTCCGACCCGTTCTCGCCGGCGGCGGGCATCAGGGTCGGGCCCTGCGGCTTGGCCCGCGAGGTGGTGTCGGGAAGGATGACGACGGGTGCCTCGAGGCCCTTGGCCCCGTGGACGGTCATGACCCGAACCTCGTTGCGGGCCCCCTCCATCTCGCGCTTGACCTCGACGTCGGCGGCTTCGAGCAGGGCGACGTTTGTCTCCAGATCAACGCCGCCGCGGTCCTCGGCGGCCAGGACCTGGGCGAGGGTCTCATCGATGGCCTCCTCGGCCTCGCGACCCAGCCGGGCGAGGATGCGGGCACGGCCGGTGACGCCGGTGTCGTCGACGCGGTTCAGCAGGCTTGAGAAGAAGGCGAAGGGGTCGCGGTCGCGCGCGTCCAGTGCGGCCTGGATGAAGTCGCAGGCCCGTCGCCAGACCGGCTGCTCATCTGCCCGAAGCTGCAGTTCCTGCCACAGCGACCGGCCTTGCCGGCCTTCCTTGTCGGCCAGCGGATAGAGGCTGTGCGGATCGCCGAAATCGGTGACGTCGCAGAACGGGCTGCGCAGGACCTCCGCGAGGCTGAGGTCGTCGTCGGGATAGAGGACGAAACGGGCCACGGCGATCAGGTCGTCGAAGACGATATGGCTGCTCAGCTTCAGCCGGTCGGCCCCCGCGACGGGCACGGCCTCGGCCTTGAGGGCGCGGATGATTTCCTCGAACAGGGCGTCGCGGCGGCGGACCAGAATGAGGAAGTCGCCCCAGCGGGCGGGACGTCGGCCCTCGTCCGTCTTGTGATCATGGACAGTGGAGCCGGCCTCGACCTGCCGGCGGATATCGCGGGCGAGGGCGCGCGCCAGCTGTTTGCGGCCGCTGCGGGCGTCCTCCTTGTCGACCGGCGCGTTCCAGGCCTCGGCGTCGGGCGCGGCGGGGTCCTGGAAGAGGGGCCACAGGTCAACCGAGCCGTGCTCGCCGACGCGGGCCGGCTGGTGGCTCGGGATGTCGCCCGAGGTGCCGACGAGGGCGCGGGTTCGCTCGGGCCCCTCGAAGGCGGCGTCGACGAAGGCCAGCACCTCCTCCGTCGAGCGGAAGGAGGTGTCGAGCGGCACTTCCTCGAACGGCCGTCCGGCGCCGCGGACAAGGGCGTCATAGGCCTGGGCCTCCTGGCGGAGCCGTTCCGGCCGGGCCCCCTGGAAGGAGTAGATCGACTGTTTCTCGTCGCCGACGGCGAAGACCGTGCGGGGGATGCGGGGCGCGGTCTCGCCCCGGCGCGGCGCGCCCTCGCCCGAGAAGAATTCCTCGGTCAGGGCCTTGAAGATGGCCCACTGGTCGGGGGCGGTGTCCTGGGCCTCGTCTACGAGGACGTGCTCGATGCCGCCGTCCAGCTTGAACAGCACCCAGGCGGCGGTGGACCGTTCAGTCAGCAGATCCACAGTCCGGACGACGAGGTCGAAGAAGTCGAGTGCGCCCTGCCGGGCCTTGGCCGCCTCGTAGAGGGCGGCGTGGGCCTGCGCCAGGGTCAGGGCCTTGACCGTGTCGTCGGCGACCTTCGCCGCCCGCATCCGGTCCAGCACGGCGCAGTATTTCAGCGAGACCGAGTCGAGATAGCCGGCCGCTGCGGGCGGAGCGCTCTTCGTGCCGAATTTGGTCCGCGACTCGCCCCTGGAGTCGATGAAAAGGGCCTTCATCGCCGCGGGACTGGAGTGCGGGGGAACCGCCTCGCGCATCTGGTGGGCGATCTTCTGGTCGTTGGCGGATCCTGTGGCGAAGCCGTCGGCGGCGGCGCGCCACTCCGCGGGGTCCAGCCAGGTGAGGAAGTCCCGCTCGATCACGCCGGGGGTCTCGTCCTCGGCGACGCCGGCGAGGACGTGCGGGCCCGGGGCGGTGCCGCTGTCGACGCGCTCCACATAGGCCACCAGCTTGCCGCGCTCGCTCTCGATCATGCCAAGCAGGGCGTGGAAGGCCTTCCAGTCCAGCTCGACTGCGAAATGGGCGTAGGCGGCCCCCAGCCGGCCGTCGGGATCGGCGAGGGCAGCGCGGGCCAGATCCTCGCGCGCCGCGTGGGACAGGGCGATGGCCGCCTCGTTCTCCAGCACCCTGAAGGCGGGGGAGACGCCGGCCTCGATGGGGAAGCGGCGCAGCAGCTTTTCGCAGAAGGCGTGGATGGTCTGGATCTTCAGCCCGCCGGGGGTCTCAAGGGCGCGGGCGAACAGGCGGCGGGCGTCGGACAGGTCCTCGGGCTTCAGGCCGGCCGGGTCGCGGCCGTCAAGAAGGACCAGATCGCCGGCCAGTTCTTCGTCGTCCATGACGGCCCAGCGGCCCAGCTTTTCGAACAGCCGCGCCTGCATCTCGGCGGCGGCGGCCTTGGTGTAGGTGACGCACAGGATCTCGGCCGGGCGCGCCTTCTGCAGCAGCAGCCGGGCCACCCGGTCCACAAGGGTGGTGGTCTTGCCCGAGCCGGCGTTGGCCGTGACGAAGACCGAACGGCCGGGATCGGCGGCGGTCCTCTGGTGGGCGCGGGCCTGTTCGAGGGGAGACAGGGTCATTCGGGGACCTCGTCCTCGCCGCCGACGACGTGCCATTCCCAGACCCGGGCCAGATGGTCGTAGTTGCCGCCGAAATTGCCCATGAACTGGGGCGCGGCCCAGGAGACATAGGGCCGGGCCTCCTCGTCGAAGGCGGCGACGCCGTCGACCAGCCGCGCCAGTTCGCGCCCGGCCAGTTCCGCGGCGGTGAGGGGCTGGCTGCGGCTGACCTTGCCCACGTCGACCGACTCGCCGGGTGTCTTGCGGCCGGTGACCTTGACGTAGAGCAGTTCGGACGCCGGCGTCGGCGGGGCGTCGGCGAACCCGCCGTCGGCAAGGATGGCGGCGGTCAGGGTCAGCTGGGGCGCGAAGCCCTGGGCGACCTGTCTGGCCGTGGGGGTCGAGCCGGTCTTGAAGTCGATCACGGCGGCTCCGGCGGCGTCGAGTTCGACCCGGTCCGCCTTGGCGGTCAGGGTGAAGGGGCCGAACGGGGCGTCGAATGTCATCCGGCCCGTCTGTTCAATCAGCAGGGTCGCCCCGCGCGCCCGGCGCTCGCGCTCCCAGCCGGCCAGCCAGACGGCGCAGTTGCGGGCCAGCGGCGTCTCCCGGGCCATCGCGTGGTCCTCGAAGCCGGCGGCGTCCAGCTCCTCGCGCAGGAAGCCCTCGATCTGGTCGGCGCAGTCGTCGGGCAGGGCATCGGGCCAGCTGACGACGACGCGTTCGATCGCCCGGTGGACGGCATTGCCGCGGGCCATGGCCTCGGCCGAGGCGCCCGGACGGTCGAGCTTCTGCAGACCGAGAATGCGTTGGGCATAGACGGCATAGGGGTCCCGCACCCAGCGCTCGATCCCGGTGACCGGCAACTGGCGCGGGCGGCGATGCACGGGCGGCGTCGGTGCCGGACGGCGGGCGTAGCGCGGTGGTCCCGGCAGCGGGACATCCAGCGTCCGGGCCAGATCCACGGCGTCCGACGGCCGCTCGAGCACGACAGGCGTGGCCGGGGCGTCGGCACCGCGGGTCAGCATCTCCAGCCGCCAGAGCCAGCGCGACTTGACCGCCGGCTGCCCGCCGCGGCGCTCGGAATGGACCAGTATGGCCTCGGCGGCGCAGGCGGCCTGGACGAAGTCCTGGGCGGTCTGGCCGAGGCGGCGCTCGGGCGGCGGCAGGCCGAGGGCCGCCCGCATGGGCCGCGACAGGAAGGGGTCGGTCGGGGCGGCATTGGGCCAGACGCCTTCCTCCAGCCCCGCCAGAATCATCCGGTCGGCCCGCACCAGCCGGGCCTCGATGGCACCGAGAATGCGCAGGCGCGGCTGGTTGGCCCCGCCGGTACGGACAGTCTCTTCGGCCAGCAGGCAGCGGATCAGGTCGGCGAATTCGGCGCGCGAGACAGGGCCCAGCGCCGCCCCGCCCTCGATCAGGCCGGACAGCAGGGCGGCGGCAGCCTCGCCGTCGGGACCGGCCCAGGCGTCCTGACCGGCGAGCGCCTCGATCAGAACGGTGAGGGCGCGGGCGGCGGCGTCGAGCGGGGCGTCCGGGGTGAAGGGCGCGAGGGCGGCGGCGGACAGGGCCTCCAGCCGGTCGACCAGGACCGTGGCGGCCGTCAGCCGGGCGCGGGTTCCCTCCGACGGCGCCTTGCCGTCGTCGCGGGGCTCTCCGGCCTTGAGCAGGGCGCGCCGCAGACGGGCCCAGTCACGGTGACGTGGGCCGCGCAGGGCGTGGTGCTCCAGCGCCTGCCGCGCGACGGCGGAATCGGTCTCGCCGAGGTCGAGCCGGGCCAGGGGGTGTTTCAGCAGGCCGAGCAGGGCGTGGGGGTCGAGGGGTTTCGCCACGAAGCGGACCGCGAGATCGATCAGCCGGCCGGCGTCCATGCGCGACAGGGGCTGGCCGGACGAGACGTCGGCGACGACCCCCCAGCGCTCGAGCCGGGCGGCGACGCGCCGGCCCAGCGCCAGGTCGGGGGTGACGAGGGCGCAGGTCTTTCCGGGTGTCTCCAGCGTCTCGCGCATCATCAGGGCGAGGGCGGCGGCGGCGTCCTCCTCGGCCCGGACGGTAACGACGGACAGACCCTCAAGACCCTGGGCGATCGGGTCGGCGGACTGTTCGCGGAAGGCATCCTTGCGCAGGGTGCTGATAACCGTGCGCCAGTCGTCGGTCGCGTCGGCGGGGCGCAGGGCTTCGTTGATCAGCCGCTGACGCGCCCGGTCTCGCCTGCGGGACACAGAGTCCTCTGCGGGCTCGAACCATGGCCGGACTTCCTCGCGTTCCGCGCGGCCGTCCAGCAGTCGCCAGAGCGCATTCTGCGGATGCTGTTCGTTATCGCCCAGCGTTGCCCAGACCGCCGGATCCAGTTCGCGGTCGAGGCCGGGCAGGACGACGCAACCGCGTGGGGCGGCCGCGACGGCGGCCAGCACAGCGGCGGCCGCGGGGGCGGTGCCGGTCGAGCCCGCGGCGATGACCGTCTGGGTCGGCGGCCGCTTGGTCCAGGCGGTGGCCAGAAGGCGCAACAGACGGGCGCGACGCCAGGCCGGATCGACCAGCCCCATGGCCTCAAGACGCTTCGGCCAGGCCTCTACGGCGAGGGCGAGGAACTCGGCGGACTCCCGCCAGTGTTCGGCCAGATCCTCCTCGACCAGGGTGGCGACCCGATGCAGGTCCTCGACCTCCTCCAGCTGACAGGAATCGAGGAAGCCGCCGAGCGCGTCGGCCATCTCCAGGGCGCGCAGGTGCGACAGGCCGGGGCGGAAATCCTCGACGATCATCCGCGCCATCTCGAACCGCCGCGTCAGGGGGGCGATGGCCGGGGGCAGGTCGAGACCGAGCTCGCCCGGCGCGAACGGCGGCTCGTCTTCTTCCAGATCGCCCAGCGGCCGGACCTGCGGCAGCAGGATGGCCCGCCCGCCGGCCTGTCTCGTCAGGGCGGCGGTGAAGGCCCGGGCCGCGCGGCGGTTGGGCAGCAGGATGACGGCGTCGGACAAGGTCTCGGGCGGATGGTCGCCGAGCCAGTCGAGCACGCCGGCGGCGAGATCCTCAAGGAAGGGGCGGCGCGCCTCGATCGCATACCAGCGCGGCCCTGCCGGTTGGAACGGATCGAAGCGTGCGGTCATTGGGCGCCTGCCGCTCGACGCGCGGCGTCTCGCTGCATGAGGCGCGAAATGCTCATCCGCCGGCCAGTTTCACTTCGGCCGCGTCGCGGGCTTCGGGGTCGCCGACGTGCATCCAGTCGCCGTCCAGCACACAGCCGTACAGCCGGCCCGCCGCCGCCGACCGGCGCCAGAAACCGCTCAGGGAGAAGGGGCCATCGGGGCCCTCCGCGACATAGTCGGGCCGGCAGATGTGGACGCCCATATAGGCGAAGGGGGCCTCGGGGGCGTCGCCCCGGAAGGTCAGCCGCCCGTCGTCCGCGAGGAAGAAATCGCCGCCGCCCTCGAAGCCGATCGAGCCTTCGCGTCGCGCGAGAAGAAGGGCCGCATCCATGATTGACGGATTCCACAGCCGCGCGAGTTGATTCAGCGCGGTGTCGCCGGGGCCGCTGTTGTCGGTCCAGACGCTGTCGATATTGGCCACGAAGACCGGGTCTGACCCGAGTAGCGCCGCGGCCTTCTTCAGGCCCCCGCCCGTTTCCAGCAGTTCGGCGCGCTCGTCGGAGATGAGGATTTCGGGGCCACCGGCCCGCGCGGCGAGGTGCGATTCCAGCCGTTCGGCGAACCAGTGGACATTGACGACCGCGCGCTCGACGCCCGACTCGCCCAGACGGCGAAGCACATGGTCGATCAGGGCTGCCCCGCCGACCTCGACGAGGGCCTTGGGCCGGTCGTCGGTGAGGGGCCGCATCCGCGTGCCGAGGCCGGCGGCGAGGACCATGGCGGTGGTGGGCGCGGTCACGACCGGTTCTCCGCGACCCGGTTTTCCGCCGGCACGTAGCGGTCGAACCATTGCTTCAGACCGTGCAGCCCGCCGACCTCCAGGTCGCGCTCCAGATGCCGCCAGGTGCGCGGCATGAAGGCGGTGTAGCGGTCGCGCCGGAACAACACCTCCTGCCGGGCGAAGACCCGGCCGAGAATGCGGGCCGCGTTCAGGGCGGCCAGCGCCCGGTAGTCGTGCAGGAAGGTCTCGCGGTCCAGCGCCGGGCCGCGCGCGGCCAGATAGCGGTCCAGCATGGCTATCTCCAGCTCCGGCGCGACATCCCGGCGGGCGTCCTGCAGCAGGTGCAGCAGGTCCCAGGCCGGGTGGCCGCTGACCGCGTCCTGGAAGTCGATCATCCCGACCCGCGCCAGTCCCGACCGGTCGGGCAGCCACAGCAGGTTCTCGGCGTGATAGTCGCGGTGCACGAAGACCGGCGTCGCGGCCTCACCCAGGGCGATCACCGGCGCCCAGAGGGCAGACCATTCGGCCCGCGCCTCGTCCGAGGGAACGGGCAGTCCCGCGAACGCCGGCCACCACTCCAGGAAGGGGTCCAGCCCCGCCTGATAGGCGAGGGCGTCATAGCGGTGCAGCGGCCAGCGCTCGCCGTCCGCCTCGATCACCCGCGGCGGGGCGGTCTCATGCAGACCGGCGAGGGCGTCGACCGCCGCGCCGTAGATCGTCTGCAAGTCCCGGTCATGGGACGCAAAGATGTCGTCGCCCAGATCCTCAAGCACCGCCAACCCGGCTGCCGTGTCGCGCGCGCCGATGGCGGGCGTCGACAGGCCGCGCTCGCGGAGCCAGCCCGCGATGGCGACGAACGCCGCGACCGACCCTCCCGCCAGCCGCGCCTCGGCGTTGTAGCCCAGCGCCCGGCGCTGGTCGGCGTCGGCGTCCTCGGGCGCGACCGCGCTCTCCTCGGCCGGCGCCTGATCCATCAGGATCAGCTTCCGACCGTCAGCCGTGGTCAGCCGCTCATAGCGGCGCGTCGAGGCGTCGCCGGCCAGCGGAACGCGCAAGGCATCGGCGAGGCCGGCGGCCTTCAGAAAGTCGAGACGTTGAAGCTCACGGTCAGACATGCAGATCCTTCACCTTGGCTTCCCACGCCCCTACGCCAGAAACGGTCGCATGCCGTCCCGCGCCCTGTTCGGCGAGGGTCACTGTCAGCCGGTCGGGCCCCAGCCAGGCGGCGGGATCGTCGCCCAGCCGCTCGGGCCATTCAATCACGGCGCAACCCTCATCCAGCGCTTCGTCCAGACCGATCTCCGCCGCCTCCTCGGGACGGGTCAGGCGGTAGAGGTCGAAATGGGCCACCGGCGGCGCGCTGTCATAGAATTGCACCAGGGTGAAGGTCGGGGAGGGTACGTCCTCGTCGGGCCGGGTCATGGCCCGGATCAGGCCGCGCGCCAGGGTCGACTTGCCCATGCCCAGAGGTCCGTAAAGCAGCACGGTCTCGCCTTGCGCCAGTCGCGGCGCGATGGCCGCGCCGAGACGGGTCGTGGCTTCGGCGTCGGGCAGCACCCAGTCGCGTGTCCCGGTCATGCGAAATCGGCGTCCGGTTGGCTGGGCAGGACCCGTTCGGTGAAGGCCTTCAGCCCGTAGGTCGCCCTGGCCGCATCGATATCGAGCCGCGAGGGCGGGATCGGTTTGCCGACCTTCAGCTGGAAGGGCTTGCGCTTCTTGTTCAGCAGTTCGTGGAAAAGCGTGATGTCGCGCAGCTCCTGCGACACCCGGTCGAACAGGTGGAACAGGGTGGAATCGGGGCCCGCCACATGGATCGGCACGACGGGCGCGTCGTATTTGCGCGCCAGCGACGCCGCCGTCGGGGCCCATTCCGGATCGGTCAGGGAGCCGTCCTTGGCCACGCGGGACAGCCGGCCGGCCGGGAACAGGACCACGCAGCGCTCGGCCTCGAACGCCTCCTTCGCCGCCAGCAAGGTGGCGCGGGTCTTTTCGCGATTGCGCTTGGACACCACCCATTCGACGGGAATGACGGCCTCACCCAGGCGGGGCGAGACCCTGAGCGCATCGGCATTGGCGAAGAAGATCGCGTCGGCCCGCCGCGCCCTCACAGCGTCGAACACGGCGATCCCGTCGGCGATGCCGGTCGGATGGTTGGCGACGACGATGCAGCGGCCGCTGGCCGGAATCCGCTCGGGATTCATCACCGCGACCCGCAGGTCCATGAGGTCGCTCATATAGTCGAGCGCCCCCGCCCCCGTCAGTGGCCTGACGGCGTCGGCCATGCGCACGGCGGCGCGATAGTTGAGCAGTTTGTAGAGCACCGGCCGGATCGCCGGCCAGAAGAAGGATCGGGTCAGACGCGGCGCGCGCTCGGCGATCAGCACGTCGACGATGTGCTGATCCGGGCGGGTCGGCGGGGGGGCGAAGATCTCGGTCATTCGCCCCGGTTGTCGCCGCTTGCGGCGCGCTCGGCAAGCGGCTTGGCGGGGGCGAGGGCCGTGTTAAGTCTGACCACTGGAACAAGGGGCCCGGGCGGATGACGATGCGGTTGGGACTTCTGGCTGGTGCGACGGTTCTGGCGTTGGCGATCAGCGGCGCGGCCTCGGCCCTGACGCCGTCCGCCGGGGACGGACCGGTGCTCGCCCCGACCGCGGCCGGCGGCCTGAGCCCGGACCAGCTGGCCATGATGGAGCGGGTCGCCGATCCCCGCCTGTCGCCGGACGGCCGCCGCATCCTCTACGTCGTCCGGGCCACCGACTGGGCCGGCAATCGCGGCGTCAGCTCGGCCTGGGTGATTGATCCGGACGGTCCGCCGCGCCGGCTGGCGGCCTCGGATGGCGGCGTGGCCAGCGCGCGCTGGGCCCCCGACGGCCAGTCGATCTATTTCCTCTCCTCGCGCGGCGGCTCCAGCCAGGTCTGGCGCATGGATCGCGAGGGCCAGGCCGCCGTGCAGGTGACCACCCTGCCGGTCGACGTCACCGCCTTCCGCCTCACGCCGGACGGCCGGTCTCTGGTCGTGGCCCTGGCGGTCTTCGTCGACTGCCCCGACCTCGCCTGCACCCGCGACCGGGTGCGGGCCCAGGCGGCCTCGGTCTCGACCGTACGCAGCTATGACCGGCTGCCGCTGCGCCCGTGGGACAGCTGGAATGACGGCCGCCGCAACCACCTGTTCGCCGTGCCGCTGAACGCCTCGGGTCTGGCGGCGGGCGAGGCGCGCGACCTGATGCGTGGGGTCGACGGCGATACGCCGTCGCGGCCGCTCGGTGACGACGGCGAGTTCGTCATCTCGCCCGACAGCCGTCGCATCGTCTTCCAGACACAGATGCAGGGCCGGACTGAAGCCTTCACCAATGACCTCGACCTCTACAGCGCCTCTATGGACGGCGGCCCGCCGGTCAATCTGACCGACGGCAATCCGGCCCCGGACACCAACCCCGCCTTCTCGCCGGACGGCCGGCGTCTCGCCTGGCTGGCGGGCGGTCGCGAGAACGTCTTCGGCGACCAGGCCGTGATCATGGTCGGAAACGTCGACGGCTCCGGCGCGCGGGCCCTCACCGCCGACTGGGATCGCGGTCCCGGTGCCCTCCGCTGGCGCTCCGATGGGCGGGCCCTCTACGCCACGGCCGCCGAGAACGGTCAGCAGAAACTGTTCGAGATCGACGCCCGTACCGGCGCGGTCCACGCTGTCACCGACGAGGGCACGGTCTCGGCCTTCGACGAGGCGGGCGGCCGGTTGGTCCTGTCGCAGGAAGGCTTCGGGGCCCCTGCGCAGATCGTCGATGCCTCGGGCGAGGCCCCGCGCGCCCTGACCGACCACAACGCCGCCGTCCTGGCCGGAACCGATCTGCCCGAGGGCGAGGCCTTCACCTTCGCCGGCTGGAACGGCGAGGCGGTGCAGGGCTGGGTGTTCAAACCGGCCGGCTATGTCGAGGGCCGGACCTATCCGGCGGTCTATCTGATCCACGGTGGCCCCAAATCGCCCTGGACCGACGGCTGGAGCTACCGCTGGAACCCGCAGATCTACACCGGTGCCGGCTATGCGGTGGTGATGGTCAATTTCCACGGCTCACCGGGCTTCGGCCAGGCCTTCACCAACGCCATCAACGATCACTGGGGCGACCGGCCGCTGGAGGATCTGCAGAAGGGCTGGGAGTCCGCCCTGGCCTCCAACGCCTTCATCGACGGCGACCGGGCCTGCGCGCTCGGAGCCTCCTACGGCGGCTATATGGTCAATCTGATCGCCGGCAAATGGAACGGGCCGTGGCGCTGTCTGGTCAACCACGCCGGGGTGTTCGACGTCGGCCAGCTGATGAACGCCATGGACATCGCCACCTTCATCGCCGAGTTCGGCGGTCCCTCGTGGGAGCGGCCGGAGCTGTACCGCGACTTCAGCCCCAACACCTGGGTGGCGGACTGGAACAAGCCCATGCTGGTCCTGCACGGCTCGCGCGACTTCCGCGTCCCGATCGAACAGGGGCTGGGCACCTTCTCGGCCCTGCAACGGCGCGGCATCGAAAGCCGGTTCGTCCATGTGCCGGACGAGAACCACTGGGTGCTGAAGCCGCGCAACTGGGTCGACTGGCAGCAGGAAATCCTCGACTGGACCGCCGGCCATACCGGATCGCCGCCCGCGCCCTGACCGCCTTCCGCCCGCCGACCCGCGGTGCTACGCCAGCGCCCTGATCCGCGTCTTCGTCTCCAGGAGCCTGCTCATGCGTCACCGTTCCCTGCTCACCGGCGCCTGCGCCGCCTTCGTCCTGCTGGCCGCCGTACCCGCCCTCGCCGGGACGCCGCCGGTGGTGGTCGCCGAAGCCCCGGCTGCCGCGTCCCAGGACCTGAACACCTTCACCTGGCAAGACATGATCGCCCTCAACCGGCTCGGCGATCCTCAGGTGTCGCCGGACGGGCGCTGGGTCGTCTATTCGGTCACCGCCACCGACGTCGACGCCAACCGCCGCTCGGGTGCCCTGTTCATGATGGACCTGCAGAACCCGGGCGAGCCGGTCCGGCTGGCCATCAATGAGGGCGGCGCCAACACCGCCCGCTGGGGGTCTGACGGCAAGCTGTATTTCCTCTCGGGCCGCTCGGGCACGAGCCAGGTCTGGCGCGCCGCCGCCGACGGGACCGGGCCGGTGCAGGTGACCAGCCTGCCGCTGGACGTGAACGCCTACCGCCTCAGCCCCGATGCCTCGAAGGTCGTGGTCTCGCTGGCCGTCTTCCCTGATTGTGCCGACCTCGCCTGCACCGTCGACCGGACCAAGGCCGTGGCCGACGACCCCTCGACCGGCCAGGTCTATGACCGGATGTTCGTGCGTCACTGGGACACCTGGGCGGACGGCACGCAGAACCACCTGTTCGCGGTCAATGCCGACGGCTCGGGCGCGCCGGTGATGGTGACGCGCGGCTTCGACGGCGACACCCCCTCCAAGCCCTTCGGCGACGAGAGCGAGTTTGTCTTCGCGCCCGACGGCCAGTCCATCGTCTTCTCGGCCCGGCTGGCCGGCCAGTCCGAGCCCTGGAGCACCAATTTCGACCTCTACCGCACCAACGGCTTGAGCGGCGACGGGACCTTCGAGAACCTGACCGACGCCAATGAGGCCTGGGACACGGGCCCGGTCTTCTCGCCGGACGGCCGCACCATGGCCTACCGCGCCATGGCCCGTCCGGGCTTCGAGGCCGACAAATACGCCATCTTCCTGCGCGATATGGCCACGGGCGAGACCCGCCAGATCGCCGCGGACTGGGACCGTTCCGCCGATACCCTGCAGTGGTCGCGCGACGGCCGGACGCTCTACACCACCGCCGGCGACGTCGGTCAGACCCGGCTGTTCGCCGTCGATGTGGCCCGCGGCTCGGTCGTGCCGATCACCGGCGAGGGCCATGTCTCGGCCTTCCAGCAGACGCCGTCGGGCTTTGTCTTCGCCCAGGACACCCTGACCCGTCCGAGTGAGCTGTTCGTGAAGACCTTCCGCGGCCGCGAGATGCCGCGCCGGATCACCGATGTGAACCCCTCGCTGGACGCCGAGACCTTCGGCGAGCCGGAGCAGTTCAGCTTCCCCGGCTGGAACGGCGAGACGGTGCACGGCTATGTCATCAAGCCCGCCGGCTATGTCGAAGGCCGGCAGTATCCCGTCGCCTTCCTGATCCACGGCGGGCCGCAGGGTTCGTTCGGCAACAGCTGGTCGTACCGCTGGAACCCGTCGTCCTACGCCGGGGCCGGCTATGCGGTGGTGATGATCGATTTCCACGGCTCGACTGGCTACGGCCAGGCCTTCACCGATGCGATCAGCCAGCACTGGGGCGACCGTCCGCTGGAAGACCTGCAGAAGGGCTGGGCCTTCGCCCAGGAGCGCTATCCCTTCCTCGACGGCGACAATGCCTGCGCCCTGGGGGCCTCCTACGGCGGCTATATGATCAACTGGATCGCCGGCAACTGGGCGGGCGAGTTCAAATGCCTGGTCAACCACGACGGGGTCTTCGACACCTTCGGCATGGGCTATTCGACCGAGGAACTCTGGTTCACCGAGTGGGAATACGGCGGCACGCCCTGGGAAAACCCGCGCGGCTACCAGGAATTCAACCCGGCCAACCATGTGCAGAACTGGCGTGACCCGATGCTGGTGATCCAGGGCGACCTCGATTTCCGCATCCCGACCGCCCAGGGCCTGTCGACCTTCACCGCCCTGCAGCGGCGCGGCATCGAGAGCCGTCTGGTGGTCTTCCCGAACGAGAACCACTGGGTGCTCCGGCCCGCCAACAGCCGCCAGTGGCACACCGAGGTGTTCGGCTGGCTCGACAAATATCTGACGCCGGAAGACTGACGCCGGTCTGAAAGGGTGATCGACAGGGGGCGCGTCCGGCAACGGGCGCGCCCTTCGCTTTGCGGCCGGTGGCGCCAACTGCCGACTTCGCGCGTTGTCAGGGGTTGGACGGAGTTCCGGTTTGCCCAACCCCTTGAAAGACAATCCCAACTGGCTCGCTCATCGCGACCGGGCCTTGGTCCCGGCCGTCGCCTGGGCGCGTGAGCGGCGGGACCGGGTCGTCGCCCATGATCCGGTCTATGGCGGCCTGCGTCGTCCGGGCCGGCCCGAGGCGTTCGCGGCCGGCGGGACCGTCCTGCTGCTCCTTCTGCTCGTGCTGTTTCTGGCCCTGTTCCAGTGGAACTGGCTGCGCGGCCCGATCGGCTCCTGGGCCTCGGCGAGATACGACCGCGAGATCGAGCTCAACGGCGACCTCGATGTCCATCTGTTCAGCCTGACGCCCTCGGCGCGGGTGCAGGGCCTGCGCATTGGCGGGCCCGACTGGGCGCTGGAACAGGACACCCTCAAGGTCGCGGACCTGCAGGCCTCTGTTCGCCTCGGTGCCCTTCTGGCTGGTCGGATCGAGATGCCGCGCGTGATCATCACCCGGCCCGAAGTCGTCCTGATCGCCGCCGAGGATGGGCGGTTGAGCTGGGTCCTCGAGCCCGACAAGACCGACGATCAGGGCATGAAGATTCCCCTGATCAACCATCTGGTGATCCGCGACGGCAGGCTGAGCCTGGACGAACTGAAGCGCGATCTGACGCTCAGGGCGACGCTTTCGGCGCGCGAGGGCTCGGACGGTCAGGCCGGGTTCCACCTCGACGGCCGCGGCACCATGAACGGCACGCCGCTGCGGCTGGAAGTCCGCGGTGGGCCCTTCATCAACATCCGGCGCGATCGGCCCTATGGCTTCAAGGCCGAACTGTCGGGCGTGGGCTCGACCCTGATCGCCGACGGCTCGATCACCCGGCCGTTCGACCTCGGCCAGTTCACCGCGGCCCTCAGCCTGCAGGGGCGCGACATGGCCGACCTGTATCTCCTGACCGGGATCACCACGCCCAATACGCCGCCGTACCGGCTGAGCGGGACGCTGAAGCGGGACGATACGGTTTTCACCTTCAACGATTTCTCGGGCCGGGTCGGGACCTCGGACCTGTCCGGCGACCTGAAGGTCGACAAGGTCGGCGACCGCCGCCGGGTCGATGCGGATCTCCGGTCCAACCTGCTGGACATCGACGACCTCTCCGCCGTGCTGGGCGGTACGCCGCGGGTCACGGCCTCCGGCGATACGGTCACGACCTCGGGCGCCGGCGCCAAGCTGCTGCCCACCGCGCCGCTGAACGTCGAGCGGCTGCGGGTCATGGACGGCACGCTGCGCTACCGGGCCGCGCGGGTGAAGCGCAATGAGCTCGACATCCGTCAGGTCGACCTCGGGGCGGATCTCAGGGACGGCATCCTCAAGCTCGATCCGGTGTCCTTTGATTTCAACCGTGGCTCGCTGAACGGAACGGCGCGGATCAACGCCAACCGGGACACGCCGTACACCACGGCCGACTTCCGGCTGAGGGGCTATCCGCTCGAATCCATCGTACCCGCCCGAGACGGCGCTCCGGTCGTCACCGGCAGCGCCCTCGGCCGCGCCAAACTCGAGGGGCCCGGGGCGTCGGTGCATGATTTTGCGGCCAACTCCACCGGCACGCTCAGCCTGGTGGTGCCGCAGGGGCGGATGCGCGCGGCCTTCGCCGAACTGCTCGGCATCAATGTCACCGCCGGACTGGGCAAACTGCTGTCCGGCGACACGGGTTCGTCCGAAATCCGCTGCGCTGTCGCCGACTTCACGGTGCGGCGCGGCATCGCCACCGCGCGGACCTTTGTGGTCGACACGACCCCGGTGCTGGCACGGGGTGCCGGGACCATCGACCTCGGGGCCGAGATGATGAACCTTCGCATCGACGGAGAGACCAAACAGCCGCGTCTGATTCGCCTCTGGTCGCCCATCACCCTTCGCGGGCCGCTGACGGCGCCCGCGATCGGGATCGAGGGTGGCGCGGTCGCCGGCCAGGTCGGTCTCGGCGCGGCCCTGGGGGCCCTGATCAACCCGTTGATTGCCCTGCTGCCCTTCGTTGATCCGGGCCTGGCGGAAGACGCCAACTGCGGGGCCCTGATCTCCTCCGCGAGATAGGCCGCGCGACAGGTTGAGCCGAACGCGCGTTCCGTGCGTATCTTGGGCCCCGTCTCCCCTTCGCCCTCAAGGACCGCATGACCCGAAGAGGCCTGTTCGCCCCCGCGCTCGGACTGCTCGCTGCCGCCTGTTCGCCCCTCGCCCTGCTGAATACGTTCGGCCCGCGCGACGGCGGTGTGCGCCGGGTCGACCGTGACCTCGCCTATGGCGACGATGCCCGGCAGACCATGGACATCTTCGTCCCCACCGCGCCGCAGGCGCGGCCCTGGCCTGTGCTGGTGCTGTTCTACGGCGGCGGCTGGGACAGTGGCGACAAGACCTACTACGCCTGGGCGGCGCAGGCGCTGGCCGCGCGCGGCTTCGTGGTCGCCCTGCCGGACTACCGGCTGGTCCCCGAGGTGCATTTCCCGGCCTTCATCGAGGACGCGGCCCTTGCTACGGCGAAGGTCGGCGAGATCGCCGGCCAGTACGGTGCCGATCCCGCGCGGCTGGGCGTCATCGGCCAGTCGGCGGGGGCCCACCTCGCCATGATGATCACCCTCGATCGCCGCTATATGGCCGCCGTCGGCGCGCCCGGCCTGATCAAGGCGGCCGTCGGCCTGGCCGGCCCCTATGACTTCCTGCCCTTCGACGTCCCGGCCTCGGTCAATGCCTTCGGGCGCGTCGCCGACCCGACCCTGACCCAGCCGGTGACCTTCGCCCGCGCCGATGCGCCGCCGCTGTGGCTGGGCCACGGCACCGCCGACGTCATCGTCCATGCCGAGGACACCACCATCCTGTGCGAGCGGATGCGTGCGGTCGGGGGACGCTGCGAAGAGAAACTCTATCCCGGCCTCAACCACGCCGACCTGATCTCGACCTTCTCCCCCCTGTTCAGGAAGAAGGCGCCGGTGCTGGATGACGCCACCGCCTTCCTGCACCGCGAGCTGGGCTGATCGTTTCGGTATCAGAACCGGTCAGTGGCGCGGACCGCGCGGCCGGGGCAGTCTTGGTGCAGATCAGGGAGGCGGCGATGCGACTTCTGTTGTCTGTGATGATGGTCCTGGGCGCGGCAGCACCGGCCGTGGCGCAGCTTCCGCCGCCGTCGGCCGAACTCACCGCGGCTTTCGAGGCCGCCCGTGACACCTCGCCCACCGCGCCCCAGCTCGAGGCAGAGCAGCGGCAATGGCTGCACTATCGGAACCTGGATGAATATGGCTACGGCGCCGACGGGGATGACGAGCGGGCGCAGGAGCTGACCCGCCGGGCGCAGCGCGACCAGGCCTTGCAGGACGTGACCGTGACTTCGCCGGATGCGCTCGGTGCCTGTATCGGCTCGGCGCTGAACGGCTGTTCCAGCCGCGCCGCCGGCTGGCTGTCGTCCCCGGACGGCGATCGGCTGTTCTGGCAGCTGCAGGACGGGGTCACCGACGAGAACGGAATCACCGGCGGCTTCATGCTGCTGTCGGGCGGCGGAACGGGACCGGTCCGACCAAGGGCCTGGGCGTTCGAGGGCTGGCGCTACGAAGCGCCGACGCTGATGATCGTCGAAGGCAGGATGTATGTGGCGGTCCCGGGCCGGATGCAGGGGACAGGCAATGGCAATGCCGACGCCGTCTTCCGCTGGTCGCCCGGTGCGGCCGAGCCCCTGGTCCAGGTGGATAACTGGAGCTGGCGTGATCAGCTGGCCGAACGGCTCCCGGCCGGACTGGAGGTCTGGAAGGGCGTGGACTACCGCTACGGGGATGGCGAGGTCTGGGCCTGGACGAAGCTCTGGCAATCGACCGACGGCAACTGTTGTCCCAGCGGGGGCGAGGCGACCCTTGGCTTCGAGATCCGGGACGACGCGCTGGTGCTCGCCGGGGTCAGCGTCAACGAGACGCTGCGTGACGCGGCCATGACCGTGCCGGCCGAGGTGTTCGCGTGGATGGGTCGCAAGATGATGTGCGATCACTGGCAGGGCGAGGAAGGCTATGACGCCGACCGGCAGGCGCAGATCACCGCGGCCGTCCGCGACCTGCGATGCGAGGCCGAGCCGGCGGACGGAGCGGCGCTGAAGGTCAAATACGCCGACAATGCCATGCTGACGGCCCTGATCGCCCGCACGCAGGCGAACGGGGCGTAGAGCCCGCGCACAAGCCGTGAGCGACCGCGTAACAGCGCCTCATGCGCTCAAGCCGTGAGCGACCGCGTCGCGAACATAGCGCCCAACAAGCTGCACCGTCTCGCCAAGGTCACGATCTTCCGCTAGACGAGGCCATGACAGAAACGATGACAGCACAGGCGGCTCTGGACCGCCTCGAATCCCTCTACAGCCAATCCGTCTCCAACCTGCGGACCGCGGTGGGGACATTCCTCCGGACCGGCGAACGCGCCGATCCCGAAGCGCGGGCCAGGGGCCTGTTCTCCTATCCGGAGCTTCGGGTCAGCTGGTTCGGCGACCGGCCCCAGAACCTCGAAACCCGCGCCTATGCCCGCCTTTCGCGGCCCGGCGTCTATTCCACCACCATCACGCGGCCGGACCTGTTCCGTCCCTATCTGACGGAACAGTTGAGCCTGCTGCAGGCCGACTACGGTGCCACCTTCGATGTCGGCCCGTCGGAACAGGAAATACCCTTCCCCTACGTGATGGACGGCTCGGACGTCGCGCTCGACCGCAGCCAGACCGCCGCCGTCGCCCGCTATTTCCCGACCACGGACCTCGCCCATATCGGCGACGAGATCTCCGACGGGATGTTCGACCTGACGAAGGACTTCCCGCTGGCCCAGTTCGACGGCCTGCGCACCGACTTCTCGCTCGCCCGCCTGCGCCACTACACCGGCACGCCGGTCGAGGACGTCCAGTCCTACATCCTGTTCACCAACTACAATCGCTACGTCGACGAGTTCGTGCGCTGGGCCTGCGCCCAGCTGCAGGATCCGGACAGCCCCTATGAAAAGCTGGTCTGCGCCGGCGGCATCGTCATCACCCGCGACACGCCCGATCCCGAGGCCGCGGTCATGGATGCGGCCTGGAAGAAGCACCAGATGCCGGCCTATCACCTGACCGCGCCGGGCTGGGCGGGTATCTCCCTGGTCAACATCGGCGTCGGCCCCTCCAACGCCAAGACCATCTGCGACCACCTGGCCGTCACCCGTCCGCATGCGTGGATGATGATCGGCCACTGCGGCGGCCTGCGTCCCTCGCAGAGCATCGGCGACTATGTGCTGGCCCACGCCTATCTGCGTGACGACCATGTGCTCGACGCGGTGCTGCCGCCCGACATCCCCATCCCCTCGATCGCCGAGGTTCAGCGGGCCCTCTATGACGCCGCCAAGATCGTCTCCGGCGCGCCGGGCGAAGAGGTCAAGAAGCGGCTGCGCACCGGCACGGTGGTGACCACCGACGACCGGAACTGGGAGCTGCGCTATTCCAAATCGGCGCTGCGGTTCAACCAGAGCCGGGCCGTGGCCATCGACATGGAATCCGCCACCATCGCGGCCCAGGGCTACCGCTTCCGGGTCCCCTACGGCACCCTGCTGTGCGTCTCGGACAAGCCCCTGCACGGCGAGATCAAACTGCCGGGCCAGGCCAACCGCTTCTATGAAGGCTCGATCTCGGAACACCTTCAGATCGGCATCCACGCCATCGACCTGCTGCGCGCCGAGGGCAGTCGCCTGCACTCCCGCAAGCTGCGGGCCTTCGACGAGCCGCCGTTCCGTTAGGTTCGCCTGACGCGCTTCGCGCTCCTTGAGGCGAGGGCTATTTCTTCAACCGCTTCGCATTGGCGACGGCGGTGTTGTGGATCGGGCGGATGGCGTCAGCCTGACCCTTCAGCACGGCGCTGTTCAGGGTCAGCATCTGCGCGGCGGCGCGGCTCCACCAGCCGACGGCATAGCTGTACTGCGCCTGCATCGCCGCGGCCGGGGTCGCGGCGGTGGCGATCGACGTGGCGGCCTTCGAGGCGTGGCCGGCCTCGGTCATGACGCCGGAGCCCAGGCGGCCGCCGATGTCGCCGAACGACTTCGCCATGGCCGAGGCGGAGGCCGACAGGGCCTCGACCTTCTCCGAGCTCATCAGCGACATCTCCGCCAGGTCGATCTTGCGGGGATCCGCCATGCCGGCGGCCATGATCTCCAGCCGGGCGTTGATGACGTCGCCCGCGGCCTTCATCATCTCGCCGCCGGACAGGGCGGTATTGGCCGCCCGCGCGCCGTCGCGGGTCAGGCGGCGGCCGGTCTTGATGGCTTTTTCGAACTGGGTCATGCGTCAGCCTTGGGCCGCAATCAGGCCTCGGGCAAGACCTCGGCGGAGAAGTCGGCGACATCTTTCAACAGGGCGGGGACCGCTGCGTCGATGATGGTCCGTCCGTGCTCCGGGCTGGCCTGCGCCGGGTCCGAGCCGATCCGGCCGTCGGGGAAGCGCGCGCGATAGTCCAGGGCGTCGCGGATCGGGCCGCTGGGTGCGATCTGCGGGCTGTAGGTCGCCGTCTTGATATGATCCGGATACGCCGCCTGCGTCACGGCGATCTCCGACGGCGTCGCATGCATGCCGTGACCGGTGGGGAAGATGCGGTTGCACAGGCTGTTGACGCCCGGCAGGTCCCACCAGTTCTTCAGCTTCAGCACGAAGGGCGGCTGCTCCTCGACGAAGCTCCATTCCGCATAGATCTCGGCGAAGGTCGCCTCGATGGTGGCGACATTGCCGCCGTGGCCGTTGAGGAAATAGATCCGCTCGAACCCGTGCCGGCTCAGCGAGCTCACCCAGTCGGTGATCGCGGCCATGAAGGTCGAGGGGCGCAGCGAGATGGTGCCGGCGAAGGCCAGGTGATGCTGGGCCATGCCGATGTTGAAGGTCGGGGCCACGACGAGGCTGCCGTCCTGCTTCTCGGCGGCGTGGGCGATGGTCTCCGGGCACATCCAGTCGGTGCCCAGCAGGCCGGTCGGGCCGTGCTGTTCGTTCGAGCCGATCGGCACCACCACCGTCTTCGTGGTCTTCAGCCGGGCGTCGATCTCGGGCCAGGACGACAGATGGATCAGCATGGGGAAGCTCCGTGGAGATTTGCGCGGTTTAGGCCGATTGGCCGCCGGGGCCAACCTTCACCGGGTGCCGGCCGTCACCGGGCGAAGGCGCGCAGGAACCTGTGTGTGGCTTCGGCGGCGCGCGCTTCAAGGTCGATCGGCGGCTGGGCCACGCCGAGGATGGCGCGCAGGTGGCCGTGCCCCAGCACCATGCCCGCAAACATCTCGGCCGCGACCTCGGGCTGGGGGATGCGCAGCAGCGCCAGCCGGTCCTGTTCGGCCAGCCAGGCCGCCAGCCGGCGCAGGCCCTCGGCCGGCCCGGCCTGGTAGATGGCGTCGGCCAGGTCCGGCATTTCCGGCGACATCAGGGCTACGCCGCGGAGCGAGGCTCCCGCGTCTGCCTGGACCAGCTTGTCGAGCAGGCCGACGGCGAAGGCGGTCAGCACCGTCGCGGGATCGCCCCCGGCGCGCAGCGGCGCGCTGATGGCGTCGGACCGGCGGGCGGCCAGCGCCCGACCGATCTCCAGCTTGTTGGGAAAGCGATTGTACAGGGTCTGGCGGGAGACCCCGGCCCGGCGCGCGATCTGCTCCATGGAGGCCAGGGCACCCTTCTCGCCGAACAGGGCCGTGGCCGCCTCGAGGATGGCCTCGGTCTTGGTCTCGTCGACCTGTCCCCGAACCCGCGCCATCAGTGCGCCTCCACCGGCGGAGCCCCGGCCGGCGTCTTCACCGGCCGCGACAGCAGGGTGACGAAGGCCGCGAAGGCGCAGGCGACGGCCAGCATGGCGAAGGCGTCGCCGAACGCCAGCGTCGTGGCCTGCTTCTGCAGCATGCCCTGGACGGCCTTCATCGCCGACCCGGCCGGATCGATCGATCCCGCGAACCGCGCCTGCATCCCCGCCAGCATGTCCTGCATCCCCGCGCTGGTCACCGGGATGTTCTGGGTCAACTCGCTCATGTGCAGGGCGGTGTTCTGCGTCAGGGAGGTGTTGAGGATCGCCAGGCCGAAGGCGCCGCCCACGTTGCGGCTCAGATTGACCAGGCCCGAGGCGTTCTTGACCATCTCGGGCGGCAGGGTCGACATCGTGACCTGCTGGGCCGCGATCATGGCCATCATGACGCCGCAGCCGCGCACCGCCTGCACGCTGGCGAACTCCCAGAAGCCCCAGTCGGCGGTGACCAGTCGGGCGTCCCACATGCCCCAGGCGCAGAGCATGAAGCCGCCGAACATCAGCAGCCGCAGGTCGACCTTGCGTACCAGCCGTCCCGCGAAGGGCGCGGTCAGGAACATGGCCAGGCCCGAGACCACCATGGTCGTTCCGACCTCGGAGGCCGAATAGTCACGCACCCGGCCGAGGAACAGCGGCAGCAGGAAGGTGCCACCGAACAGGGCCGCGCCTACGATAAAGGTCATCACCACCCCGACGACGAAATTGCGATTGGTGAAGGCGCGCAGCTCGACGATCGGATTGCGGTAGGTCAGCGACCGCCAGACAAAGGCCGGGCCGGTGATCGCGGCGACCAGGGCCAGCAGCAGGATCAGGTCGTCGGCGAACCAGTCATTCTTCGAGCCTTCCTCCAGCACGAACTGCAGGCTCATCAGGAAGGTCGCCATCAGCCCCAGCCCGGCCCAGTCGAACCCCTTGGCCAGGGACGGATCGCCCTTGTCGAAATTGGCGTAGCGACCGACCAGGAACAGCACCAGCATGCCCGGGATGACGTTGATGAAGAACAGCCAGCGCCAGCTGAGCCATTCCGTCAGGTGTCCGCCCAGGGTCGGGCCGACGGTCGGTGCCAGGGTCACGATCAGGCCCATGACGATGCTGGCCGTGACCCGCTTGTCCGGCGGGAAGGCGGTGAAGGCGACGGCGAAGACCGTCGGGATCATGGCCCCGCCGACAAACCCCTGCAGCGCCCGGAAGAAGATCATCGCCTCGATCGAGGACGACAGGCCGGTGGCCAGGCTCATGAGCAGGAAGCCGGAGCAGGATACGAGAAACACCTTCTGCGTCCCCCACAGCCGCGACAGATAGCCCGACAGCGGGATCATCACGACCTCGGGGATCAGATAGGCGGTCTGGATCCAGCTGATCTCGTCGGCCGAGGCGCCGACCCCCGCCTGGATCTGCGGCAGGGACGAGGCCACGATCTGGATGTCGAGGATGGCCATGAACTGGTCGATCACCATCCCGGCGAAGCCGAGCAGCAGGAAGGTCCAGTTGATGGCGGGCGCCGACGCGGGCGCGGCAGCCTCGACCGGCGGGGCGGCGGCGGTCACCGGACCGCGGCCACGACGGGTCCGGTGGCGGCCTCGGCGAAGCTCAGGCCGCCACGGCTCTTCAGGTCAACCTTGACCTCGACCGACAGGCCGGGCCGCAGCGCGGCGGCACCCGCGCGGTCGACGCGGATGCGCACCGGCACGCGCTGGGTGATGCGGGTGAAATTGCCGGTCGCGTTCTCGACCGGGATCAGGGCGAATTCCGAACCGGTGGCCGGGGCGAAGCTGTCGATATGACCGACCAGAGACTCACCGGGGAAGGCGTCGGCACTGATCTCGACGGTCTGGCCGATGCGTAGACGGTCGAGCTGGGGTTCCTTGAAATTGGCGACCACATAGGCGTCGCCCAGCGGCACGATGGACAGGATCTGGCCGCCCGGCCGCACATATTGCCCGACGCGGACGCCGCGGGCGCCGACCACGCCGCCGACCGGGGCGCGGATGACGGTGCGGTCCAGGGCGATGCGGGCCTGTTCGACCCGGGCGCGGGCCACATCGACGGCGGCGAGGCTCTGGCTGCGGGTCGACCCAAGGACCCCGGCGGTGCGCTGTTCCGCGACCAGGGCGGCTTCCGCCTCGGCGACGGAGGCCTGGGCGGTGCGGGCGCCGGCCTGTTCGGTCTGGATGCGGGCCTGGGACACCCAGCCCTGCTCGGCGAGGCGGCCGTAGCGGTCGACCTGCTGTGCGGCCAGTTCGGCCTGGGCGCGGGCCTGGGCCACGCCGGTGGCGCGCGAGGCGATGACGGCCTGTTCCTGGGCGGCGCGGGCGTCGACATTGCCGACGGCGGCGATCACCGACGCCAGATTGGCCTCGGCCTCGGCCAGATTGGCGCGGGCGTCGGCGTCGTCCAGCCGGATCAGGATCTGCCCCGGGGCGACGCGCTGGTTGTCTGCGACCAGAACCTCGACGACATAGCCGTCGATCTGGGGGCTGACGCCGGTGGTGTCGGCTTGGACGAAGGCGTTGTCGGTCGCCTCCCAGCGCTGCTTGCCCTGCCACCAGACGACCCCGCCGATGACGAGGGCCAGGACCGCGACGGCGGCAACGATCAACGGCAGGCGCTTCTTGTGGGCGGGGGTCAGGGTCATGGCGGACTCGAAAGCGTGTCGGGGAGGACGGCGCATAAATGGACAAGACTGTCCAAAAATCAACCGCTCATGCGCCGGGGGCCTACACATCCTGTTTCCGAACCTGCGCTTGACCGTCGCCGCCGGGAGGTTTCGACTACGGCCAAGCTGAGAGGAGACCTCCCATGAAGCGCTTCGCCGCCCGGTATGCCCAGCCTGCCAGTCTTCTGATCTTGAGCTGCACCATCCTGTTCGGCCTGCCGTTGGCCGTCGGTCTGGCCGGCATGTTGCTCGGGGCCGGTGCCCTGTCATTCCGACATCGTGGGAGACCTGAGGCCTTCCCGGTTCCGGTCCGCGTCTGCTACCCGGGCCGGATGAAGCCGCCCAAGGCCCGTTCCAGACCTGCGCCGAAACCCGCGCCGAAACGCCCCGCCGTCATGACCGGGGCGATGGTCCCCGTGCTGGGCTGGCCGCCGGACGAGGACCGGGTTGAGGCCATCTTCGAACGGCTGGCGCGGATCATGCCCGAGCCGAGGACCGAGCTCAGCTTCTCCAGCCCCTATACGCTGGTGGTCGCCGTCGCCCTCTCGGCCCAGGCCACGGACGTCGCGGTCAACAAGGCCACGGACAAACTGTTCGCCGTCGCCGACACGCCCGCGAAGATGCTGGCGCTGGGAGAGGCAGGGCTGGTCCCCTACATCGCTTCCATCGGCCTGTACCGGAACAAGGCGAAGAACGTCATCGCCCTGAGCCGGATCGTGCTGGAGCAGCATGGCGGGGAGGTGCCGTTGAACCGCGCCGACCTCCAGGCCCTTCCGGGCGTCGGCCGCAAGACCGCCAGCGTGGTGCTCAACGAACTGGGCATCGAGGCGGCCATCGCCGTCGACACCCACGTCTTCCGCGTCTCGCACCGGCTGGGCCTGGCCAATGCCGCCACGCCCGACAAGGTCGAGGCCCAGCTGTTCCGCGTCGTCCCCGAAGCGTGGCTGCCCAAGGCCCACCACTGGCTGATCCTGCACGGCCGCTACACCTGCACGGCGCGGAAGCCGAAATGCTCGGCCTGCGTGATCAGCGACCTGTGCCCGTCGCGGGCGGGGTTGGCGGCGCTGGGGGAGGCGGGGTGAAGGGCTGATTGGTGGTTGGTGATTGGCGAGGGAGGGGTCGACCACTCTGCGAAGCCAGAACCGCTGGTGCCCTCAACCAACCACCAACCACCAACCACCAATCACCCAAGCCGCGCCCGCACCGCCGCCACGAACCGCATCCCGCCTTCCGGCGCCGAAGCCAGGTAGAAGTCCGGCTCGATCAGCTCGGCCTCCATCAGCAGCCAGCCGCCGTCGGCGTCCGGGGCCATGTCGATGCGGGCGTAGAGCAGGTCCTCGCCGATGGCCGCCAGCGTCTTCTCCGCCAGCGCCAGCGCGGCCGCGGGCGGCTCGGGCAGGGCGACATAGCCGCCGCCGTACTGGACCTGGACGCGGAACTCGCCGGGAACCGGCCGTTTGTTGACGACATGGCTGAGTTTGCCGCCGAAGAAGAGCAGGGAGGTCTCTCCCTCGGTCTCGATCGACGGCAGATAGGGCTGGATCATCGCCGGGCCCTCGGGCGCGCCGACCATGGCCTCGCCGCGGGACAGGCGCAGAGTCTTGTGGGCCCCGCCGGAGACGCGCGGCTTGACCACGATCTGATCGACACCGAAGCGGTCGAAGGCGGCGTCGGCGTCAGCCTGCGTCGGGCCGTCGATCCACACGGTGTCGGGGATGGCCACGCCCTGTTCGGCCAGTCGGCCGAGGTAGCTCTTGTCCGAATTCCAGCCCAGCACCGACGGCGGGTTCAGCATCTTCACCGCCGCCGCTTCCCAGGTCGCGCAGGCCTGCAGCCAGCGGTCGTGGTCGCGGTGATAGCCCCAGGCGATCACCGGCAGGACCAGGGGAAACCGCATCAGGCCCGAGGCGTCCGCGATGTGGTCGGTCCACGCCGTCGGAACCGCCGTCAGCCCGGCCGTCGCCAGCGCCTCGGCCAACCGCTCCAGTACCCCGGGCCACTGGCCCACATAGGAAGGGTCGGCGGCGTCGGGCGTCAGGACAGCGATCTCGGTCATGGCGGCTCCAGACCAGAAAGCCGCCGGCTCCGCAACACGGCTTTGCTTGTCCGGCCATAAGGAGACAGCAGTCCCGGCTGGCCAACCCCGCCCGCGCCCGCTATGGCCCCGGCCATGACCCAAGCCCCCTCCTATGACGTCTGCGCCGTCGGCAACGCCATCGTAGACGTCCTCGCCCCCTGCGACCCCGCCTTTCTGACGGCCCACGGCCTGACGCCCGGCTCGATGCAGCTGGTCGATGCGCAGCAGAGCGCCGCCCTCTACGCCGCCATGGCCGCGGGCGTTGAGGCCTCGGGCGGGTCGGCGGGCAATACGGTCGCCGGCGTCGGCAGCTTCGGCGGCCGTGCGGCCTATATCGGCAAGGTGGCCGATGACGTGCTGGGCGGCGTCTTCACCCATGACATCCATGCCGGCGGCGTCCATTTCGAGACTCCCGCGCTCCGGGACGGCGCGGTCCATGGCCTGGCCACCGGCGTCTGCATGATCAATGTCACGCCCGACGGCCAGCGCACCATGTGCACCTTCCTCGGCGCCGCCAACCAGCTTCAGGCCGCCGACATCGACGCGGCCCTGATCGGTGCCTCGGCCATCGTCTATCTGGAAGGCTATCTGTTCGATCCGGCCCCGGCCCGCGCCGCCTTCGAGGCCGCCGCCGCCGCCGCCCACGCCGCCGGACGCAAGGTCGCCATCACCCTGTCCGACACCTTCGTCGTGGCCCGCTGGCGCGCCGAGCTTCTGGCCTTCATCGAGGCCTCGGCCGATATCGTCCTGGCCAATGAGGGCGAACTGGCCGCCCTGTTTGAAACCGACGACTTCGACGCCGCCGCTTCCCGGCTCGCGTCCATGGTTGACGTCGCCGCCATCACCCGCGGCGAAGCCGGTTCGGTGGTCGTCTCGGGTGACGAGCGCGTCGCCATCGCCGTCGTCCCCGTCGACAAGGTGGTCGACACCACCGGTGCCGGCGACCAGTACGCCGCCGGCTTCCTGCTGGGCGTGGCGCGCGGCCTCTCGCTGGAAGACGCCGGCAAGCTCGGCTCGCTGGCGGCGGCGGAAGTCATCGCCCACTGGGGCCCGCGGCCGATGACCTCGCTGGAGAAGCTGGCGAAGGATGCGGGGCTGACGCTCAACCCCGCCTGATCGTCACATACAGCGCGCCATCCCCGCCGTGATGCCGCGCGGCAGAGGCGAACCCCGACACCACACTCCTCAAGGCCGGGGCCTGCAGCCATTCATGCACCGAGGCCCGGATCACGCCCGTGCCGCCGCGCCGTCCCTGGCCCGTCACGACCAGCACCGAGCGATAGCCCCGCGCCTGCGCGCCCATCAGGAAGGCCGTCAGGGCGTCCTGGGCCTGGAAACGGCCGTAGCCGTGCAGGTCGATCTTCGCTTCGATCGGATCGCGTTCGCGCGACAGCCGGCGCTGGCGGCGCGGCTCCAGCTCTTCCGGATGGCCGCGCGGGCGGGCCGGCGCCGCGACCGGCGGGCTCCAGGCAGGCACGGCGGTGCGAGGCTTGGCCAGTCCGCGTGACTGCGGCGCGGCGGGCGGATCGACGACGGCGGCACCCGGCGTGACTCTCGGTGCCTTTTTCGGTTTGGCCGGCGTGACCGATCCGGCGACGCGGGCCCAGATGCGGCGGTCGTCGGGGCTCAGGTCGTCACGGCGGCTCATGTCGTGCCGGGGGCGTTCCCGTCCGGATCCTCATCCGAGCCGACGTCCTGCGGCCCGGGAGCCTGGACCAGCAGGTCGCCCGGCTGGCAGTTCAGCTCGCGGCACAGGGCGTCCAGCGTCGTGAACCGGATCGCCCGCGCCTTGCCGGTCTTGAGGATCGACAGGTTCGCCAGCGTCACGCCGACGCGGTCGGCCAGCTCGGTCAGCGACATGCGCCGTTCGAGGAGGATGCGATCAAGCTGTACGCGGATGGCCATGGGGGGTTCTCTTAACCGGCGCGCGTCGGGTCGAGAAGGGCGGAGCCTTCTGACCGCGCGCCACCTAGATTGTTAATTCGGATTCGCGCCGCAGCCGGGCGCCTTCGCGGAACACCTCGGCGAGGACGAAGACGACCAGAACCGAGAAGGCGGGGGTGACCAGGTCGAACAGGCTCGGCGGTTCGAGCGCGCCGCGCACCAGCCGCGACACCAGGGTCTGGCCGACCCAGGCACCGCCGGTGACCGTGGCCAGTGTGAGGCCGATCTGCTTCAGCCGGCTGACATTGGCGGGCTGGAAGGGGTCGCCGATCCTCAGGCTGAAGACGATGCGGCGCAGGTGGCGCAGGATCAGGGCGAAACCGGCGAAATAGCCGGCGAAGGCACCGACCCCGAACAGGAAATAGGCGCGCGGGACGGGCACACTGGTGCCGCCGTCTTCCGAGGTCGCGATCAGATCCAGCGGACCCATCGGGACGAAGGCGATGAAGAGGAAGATGAGGACGGCGCCGAACGTCAGCAGCGCCAGGATCCAGAAGGCGGCCCCGAGGGCGACACCGAGCAGGCTGGACATGGATCCGGGACCGAGGGCCGGAAGGGCCGGGGTCCGGACGAAAGGCACGCGAATCCCGATCGAAAGCGATTTCGGGAAGCGCATGGGTCGACCTCTCTTCTAGCGGGCCGGTCGGCGGGGCGACGATGCCGCGCGGGGTCCGGCGAACCCGCACGCGGTCTTATTCTTCGCGATTGTCATGCCGATCGTCAAAGCTCCTGTGAGACTTTGTTGGTTTGGCCTGTCGCCCTTGGGGCGACTCCAGGCCATGTAGTCCGGTCGCCGTTCTGGCCGGTGTGGCCAGAGCGGGATCAGAAGGCCTGGATCAGGGTGGTGATCAGGGCGGTCGGCAGGGCGGCGAGCAGGAAGGCGTTGAGGATGCCGTGGCCGACCTTCTCGATGAAATAGGAAGCGTTCATGGTGTTCATAGTCGTTCTCCGTTGGTCCTGAGCGAGGGATGTTTTCACCCCTCTTTTGTTATTCCGCTGCATCGATATTGCCGGTTTTGGCTCTATCGGGGAACGTCGCGGCGTCCGTCCTTGAAGACATAGATAGGACATGCCTAACCAAAAGGCACGTTACATATCGTTTAACGATATTAAACTTTGGCAATGGATTGTTGCGGAGCGCGTGATCAGGATGAAACTGAAGCTTATCAAGGGGATGCGGCTCGTCGTGGCCACTCATAACCCCGGAAAGGCCGTCGAGATCGACGCGCTGCTGGACGGACATTACGACGTGGTCACCGCCGCCAGCCTGAATCTGCCCGAGCCGGACGAGACCGAGAGCACCTTCGTCGGCAACGCCCTGCTCAAGGCACGCCATGCGGCCGACCGTTCCGGCGAGGTCGCCCTCGCAGACGACTCCGGCCTGTCGGTCGCGGCCCTGGACGGAGCCCCGGGCATCTTCTCTGCACGCTGGGCCGGACCGGACAAGGATTTCGCCTTTGCCATGCGCCGCGTCGAGGAACGGCTGGAGGAGACCGGCTCGTCCGATCGCCGCGCCTGGTTCACCTCGGCCCTGGCCGTGGCCTGGCCCGACGGTCCGGCGGTGGTGGTCGAGGGCCGCGTCGACGGCCTGCTCACCTTCCCCCCCCGCGGCGACCGCGGCTTCGGCTACGACCCCATCTTCATCCCCGAAGGCCAGACGCAGACCTTCGGCGAGCTGGACCCGGCCCTGAAGGACTCGATCAGCCACCGGGCGGTGGCGTTCGCGAAACTGAAGGCCTGCCTGATTGACTGAGCCGGTCCCTGATCCCGGAACGGACGTGGCGCTCTACGTCCACTGGCCGTACTGCGCCCGCATCTGCCCCTATTGTGACTTCAACGTCGTGCGCGACCGGGGCAGGGTTGAGGAGCAGGCGGCGCTGGTCGTGGCCATCCTCGCCGACATGGAGGCGCAGGGCCGGCTGACCGGCCCGCGCCGTCTGGCCTCCATCTTCTTCGGCGGCGGCACCCCTTCGCTGATGGCGCCCGAGGCCGTGGCCGCCGTCATCGACCGCGCCCGGACCCTGTTCCCGCCGCGCGGCCCGATCGAGATCACGCTCGAGGCCAATCCCACCGACGCCGAGGCCGCCCGTTTCGCGGCCCTGTCGGACGCCGGCATCAACCGCCTGTCGATGGGGGTACAGGCGCTGGACGACGCCGCGCTCGCCTTCCTCGGCCGCAACCATTCGGCGGACGAGGCCCGGCGCGCCGTCGCCGTCGCCGCCCGCGCCTTCCCCCGCCTGTCCATCGACCTGATCTATGCCCGGCCCGATCAGACCGTCGACGGCTGGCGCGCCGAACTGACCGGGGCCGTCGACATGGGCTTCGAGCACGTCTCGCCCTATCAGCTGACCATCGAGCCCACGACCGCTTTCGGCCGCGCCGTGGCCCGCGGGGCCTGGACCCCGCCCGATGAGGACCTCTCCGCCGCCCTCTATGAGACGACGCAGACCGTGCTCGAGGCCGCGGGCTTCGATGCCTACGAAGTCTCCAACCACGCCCGGGGCGAGGCGGCCCGCTCGGCGCACAATCTCCACGTCTGGCGCGGCGGCGACTATCTGGGCCTCGGACCGGGCGCGCATGGGCGGCTGACCCTGGGCGGGGCCAGGACGGCGACGGTCGCGCACAGGGGGATCGGGGACTACGTCGCCGGGGTCAACGCAGGGACGCCGTGGCGCGAGCGGGAGGCCCAGTCGGCCCGCGACGCGGCCGAGGAGAAGGTGCTGCTGGGCCTGCGGACCGTCGAAGGCGTGGCCCTCGCCGATCTGGCTGTTCTGGGCCGGAGCATGGAGGCCGGGCCGCTCGCCGGCCTGGTCGGGGACGGGTTTCTCGCGGCGGAAGCGGGAAGGATCCGGGCGACGGCGGCCGGACGCCCGGTGCTGGACGGGGTGCTGAGGGCGCTGCTGGTCTGACGAGGCTGCGCCTACCAGCGCAGCGCAAATCGCCCGGCTACGGCACCGATGACGCCCGCGAGGGCGATGCCGATCGTGTACCAGGTCGCTACGAATGCCGCGCTGGATTCCGGACAGTGCAGCACGCCATAGGCCGTCGCGGCGATTGCGCCCGTCGCCACGCCGAGCGCGAAACCCGAGAACGCCGGGCGGGTGGGGGCCAGGGCCCGCGCCGAGAGGAAGGTCGGAATGACCGCCGCCGCCGAGACCAGCAGGATGTTCCGGCCGCAGACCGTCCAGGTCCGGCCCAGCCAGTCCGCCAGCCGCTCGCTGCCGGGCAGGGTGAGGAGCTCCACCGCCCCCCAGAGCATGGCCAGGCCGACGACGGCCGCGAGCGCCGTCAGCGGGCCCCGCGTGTCCGCACCCGGTCGGCCGGCCCGGGCGCCGAGCCACAGGGCCGCGCCGGCGAGGCCGGTCGTATAGAGCCCCTTCATCCACGTCGTCGGGGACGACAGGACTTCTGCCAGGGCGGGCCGGACGCCGAGCAGGATCGCCACCGCGGCCACCGAGGCCGCCGCCGCGCAGGCCAGCAGCAGGGCGTTCAACCGCGCCGGCGGCGCCGGTTGAAGGCCCGCGGCCAGGGCATCGATCAGATCATCAGTCTTCATGGGAGGTCACGCTGGCGGACAGCGCCTTCATTGAACGGTGGACGCTGACCTTGGCCGCGCCCTCGGTGCAGCCGTTTCGCGCCGCGGCCTCGGCCAGGCTGAACCCCCCGATACGCACGTCTTCTATCAGGCGACGCTGACGCATCGGCAGAATGGACAGGACCTTCGAGAGGTCCCGCCGCACGACGCCGTCCTCGACGGAATGCTCCGCCGTGAGCACGGCGGCATCCTCCAGGGGCACGTCGGCCCGGCGGCCCTGGCGCCGGAAATGATCGATCAGCTTGTAGCGCGCGATCGCATAGGCCCAGGCGGTGAAGGCCATTGAGCGGTCATAGGTCGCCCGCTTGGCGTGAATGGCGATCAGACAGTCCTGCACAAGATCCTCGGCATCGGCTTCCAGTCCGCTCAGCCGGCGTCTGAAATAGGGAGTCAGGGCACCCCGAAGCTGGGTGAGCAGCATGCGCCAGGCCACGGGGTCTCCTTCGAGACCTCGCAGCATCAGGCCCTTCAGCTCGGCTTCCCTGTCCACCACGCCACTCCATTCGCGCAGACCCCGCCCGACGTTACATCGCGGGTCGCCGGCGCCGCCGGAATTATTTTCCGGGGCCGGCCGTAACCTGGGCCGGGACGACTTCGAACCCTCTCCTGCAAGGCCGCTCCACCCCTGGATCGGCGAATGAGGAGACGACCCCATGAACACCCAGGCCAAACTTATTGTCGGCGCCGGTGCCCTGCTCGCGCTCGGTGCGACCGCCGCCTCGGCCCAGAACCGTCCCTCTGCGGCGCAGGAAAACGCCATGGAGAAATGCTACGGCGTCGCCCGCGCCGGCCAGAATGACTGTGCCGCCGGCCCCGGCACCAGCTGCGCCGGCACCTCGACCCGCGACTACCAGGGCAATGCCTGGAAGCTGGTCGCCAAGGGCACCTGCGCGTCCATCCGCACGCCCCGGGGCAACGGCTCGCTGAGCCCGATCGCCAACCGCTGATGACCGTCTTTCCGACCGCCGGGCTGGGCCTGAAGCCGCAGCACTATGCCGAAGCCGAGACCTGCCCGGCGGCCGGACCCCAGCGCGGCCTGTGGTTCGAGGTTCACCCGGAGAACTATATGGTCGCGGGCGGCCCCCGGCTCGGCTGGCTGGAGCGGATCCGCGCCGTCCATCCGCTGTCCCTGCACGGCGTGGGCCTGTCCCTCGCCGGCGACGAGCGGCCGGATCGGTCCCATCTGGCGCGATTTCGCGCGCTGATCGACCGCTTCGCGCCTTTCGTCGTGTCGGAGCATCTGGCCTGGTCGCGGCGGGGAAACGTCTATCATCCCGATCTCCTGCCGGTTCCGCGCAGCCGGGAGATGCTGACCCTGATCTGCGAGCATATCGACGAGGCGCAGGTCGCCCTCGGGCGTCGCCTGCTGATCGAGAACCCCGCCGCCTACCTCCCGCTGTCGGGCCATGAGTGGGAGGAGGTCGACTTTCTGGTCGAGATGACCCGCCGCACCGGCTGCGGGCTTCTGGTGGACGTCAACAATGTCCACGTCAGTGCCTCCAACATGGAGCTGTCGGCCGAAGACTGGCTGGACCGCGTTCCCGCCTCCGTCGTTGGTGAAGTCCATCTGGCCGGCCATCGCCCGGATCCGGTCTGGGGCGAGGCCCTGCTGATCGACAGCCACGACGCCCCGGTCAGCGAGGCCGTCTGGAGCCTCTATCGGCGGCTGCTGGACCGGATCGGTCCCCGGCCCACCCTGATCGAGCGCGACGGCCAGGTGCCGGCGTTCGATGAATTGCTGACCGAACAGGCCCGCGCTTCTCGCGCCCTGACAGCCCTGGAGGCCGCGGCGTGACCCGTTTTCACCACGCCTTTTCCGTCGCCCTGGATGGCGGCTTCGACGCCCTGTGGCCGCATCTGGATCCGGATGACCGAACGCTGGGCGGCATCGCCGTCTATCGCAACACCTCGATCAAGGGACGGATCGACGCGCTCGAAGCCAACTATCCCACCGTGTCCCGACTGGTGGGCACCGAGTGGTTCCGCGCCGCCGCGCGGGAGTTCGTCGAGGCCGAGCCGGGCGACAGCCCTGTCCTGGCGGCATTCGGCACCGGCTTCGCCGACTGGCTGGCCGCGTTCGAGCCGGCCGGGGACATGGCCTGGCTGGCGCCGGTCGCCCGCCTCGACCGGGCCTGGACCGAGGCGCATCTGGCCGCCGACGCCGTCCCGCTCGCCGGGCCGCAGGCCGCCGCCGCCGGGCTGGCGCTGACGGCGACGCCCGCGCGCCTGCATCCGTCGGTCCGCCTGTTCTGGTTCGACTGGACAGCGCCCTCGCTATGGCTGGTGCATCGATACCCGTCCCTGCAGGCGGATCTGTGCTGGAGTCCCGAGCCCGAGGGCCTGTTGATCCACCGTCCGGGCGCAGAGGTGCGCGCCCGCCGCCTGTCGCGCGCCGAATGGGTCTTTCTCGACGCCTGCCGCAAGGGCCGCCCGTTCGGCGTGGCGTCCCTGGCCGCCCGCTCGGTCCGCCCCCGGGCGGACATCTCCTCCCTGTTCGCCGACCTCATTGCCCTCGGAGTCTTCGATTCCGCCGGCCTTCGGAGCCCTCGTCCATGACCGTCATCGCCCGCATCCACCAGCGCATCACCGCCGCCATCCCGGACTGGCCCCTGACCCTGCTGCTGCGTCTCGGCGTGGCGGTCCCGTTCTTTCTGTCCGGCCGGACCCAGGTCGAGGGCCTGCTGACCCTCACGCCGTCCACCCGCTACCTCTTCGCCGAGGAGTACCGCGTTCCGCTGCTGCCTCCCGATCTCGCCGCGACACTGGCCACCTGGGCCGAACACGCCCTGCCGGTCCTGCTGGTCCTCGGCCTGTTCACCCGGCCCGCCGCCTTCGGCCTTCTGGGAATGACGCTGGTCATCCAGCTTTTCGTGATCCCCGGCGGCTGGCCGACCCATCTGCTCTGGGCGGGGCCACTGGTCTATCTGATCGCGCGCGGACCGGGCGCTGCCAGCCTGGACCGTGTGCTCAGGCTCGACTGACGCGCAGGGGGCGCTGAAACACGACCTTCCGGCCCCTGATCTTCAGGCTCCTTTCCACCCCCGACCGTGTCTTCCCGCCCCTCACCGGCCGGCGCCCGGCCGCCGTTCAGCCTGGCGCCCCCGGCGGCCGTGGTAAAATGCCTGGTCGGGATCGAAGTCCCGCCGCCGCGGTCTTTGACATCGCTATCTGAACAGGTCCGGCCCGCCCGGACACGGCACAAACCCGCGCAATGCTCGCCGTCCAGCGTCACGCCCCGGGGGGCGAGAGTGTCGCATTCCGGCATTTTTCCGGGGTCGATCCCGCCGCCCCCTTCGCGACGCTTCACCGCCCGCCCTTGAGCCCGGCCGCCCCCTCGGGCACGGTCCCGCCGATGCCTGATCCGTCCGTCTTTCCGCCGACCGCCCCGCCCCCGCGCCCCGTCGCGTCGGGCCTCTATCTGGTGGCGACGCCGATCGGGAACCTCAGGGACATGACCCTGCGGGCGCTCGATGTGCTGGCCGCCGCCGACCTGGTCCTGGCCGAGGACACCCGCGTCACCGCCAAACTGCTGTCGGCCTACGGGCTGAAGGCAAAGCTGGAGCGGTGCGACGACCACGCCTCGGCGCGGGCCGCCGAAGGCGCGATCGAACGGCTGCGCGCGGGCGAGGTCGTGGCCCTGGTCTCCGACGCCGGCACGCCCATGGTCAACGATCCCGGCTTCGTCGTCGCCCGGGCTGTGATCGCGGCGGGCCTGCCGGTGCATCCTATCCCTGGTCCGTCCAGCCTGTTGGCCGCCCTGTGTATCGCCGGCCTGCCCGCCGACCGCGTGCTGTTCGCCGGCTTCCTGCCTGCCAAATCCGGTGCCCGCCGCGCGGCGCTGGAAGAGGTGCGGACCGCCCGCCAGACCCTGGTCTTCTTCGAGAGCGGCCCCCGTCTTGCCGACAGCCTCGCCGACATGGCCGCCGTGCTCGGCCCGCGGCCCGCCGCCGTCGCCCGCGAGCTGACCAAGATGTATGAGGAGTGCGTGCGCGGCTCGCTGGCCGACCTGGCCGTCGATCCCCGCTGTCAGGGGCCGAAGGGCGAGATCGTCATCGTCATTGCCCCCGGCGAGACCGAGGTCGCCTCCGAAGCCGACGTCGACGCGGCCCTCGCCGAAGCCATGACCCGTCTTCCGCCCGGCGAGGCCGCGGCCGAGGTGTCCAAGGCCCTGAACCTGCCGCGCAAGCCGCTCTACAAGCGGGCGCTGGAGATGCAGGGCCGGTGAGCCGGAAGGGGCCGGAGGCGCGGGTCCCCCCAACCCGGGTCAGGGCGCCGAAGGTCCCGCGCACCAAACGCGGCTGGCGTGTTGCCCTCGGGGCCGTCTCCCACCGGCTCGGCCACCGCTCGGAATGGTTGGCCGCCGCCTGGCTGATGGTCCGGGGCTATCAGGTGCTCGGCTTCCGCCTGAAGACCCGCGCCGGCGAGATCGACATCCTCGCCCGCCGCGGCAAGGTGCTGGCCGTGGTCGAGGTCAAGCGCCGCGCCACGCTGGAGGCCGCGCTCGCCGCCCTTGGCCCCGACCAGTACGACCGCCTGCTGGCCGCCGGCCGGTCGGTGTTGCGCCAAAGACCCAGCCTGGCCGGTCATGTGCTGCGGATCGATATGGTGGCGCTGGCACCGGGCCGGTTTCCGCGCCATCGTCGCGGCGTTGTCGCCTTCGGGAGGGGCGCCGCATGACCCGCGAAGAAGCGATCGAGGTTCTCACGGAGGCCGGACAGGCCGGGGACGAGGCGTTCCCGCTGCTGGAGGCGGCTATCGCCTGCGCCATCCACGACCAGCCGTTTCGCGACCCCCGGCCGGTCCGGACCCTGGCCGCCCACGCCGCCGAACGGCTGGCCGAGCGGATCGCAAGCGAAGGTCCTGACGAGGCCCTGACCGAGACCATGGCCTCGGACCTGCGTTTGAACGGCGACCTGCTCAACCACGACAGCCCGGCCAATACGGACGTCATCCACGTCGCCGACACCCGCCGGGGCCTGTCCGGCGCGCTCTCGATCTTCTACCTCGACGCGGCGCGACGGGCCGGCGTGAAGGCCCGGGGCGTCGACTTCCCCGGCCATTTCCTGCTGCGGGTCGAGACGCCGGAGGGGCCGGTCGCGCTGGACCCCTTCAGCCAGGGCCGGCTGGTCCTGCCGTCGGAACTGACCCGGCGGGCCTTGCGGGCCGGTCTGACCCCGCACGTCGCCGACCGGCTGGATGTGCTGATGGCCCCGGTCAGCGACCGCCAAGCCCTGATCCGGCTGCAGAACGTCCTGTTCAGCCGGGCCATCCGCGCGGCGGACTACGAGGGGGCCGAGCGCTCGGCCCTGCGCCGCGCCCTGCTCGACCCCGAGGACCACCGCCCGTGGCTGGACGTCGCCGCCGCGCGCGAGAAACAGGGCTCGCTCGCCGGTGCGCTCGAAGCCCTCGCCCGCGCCCGCACGGTCGACGATCCGATGGAGATCACGCGCCAGATGTCGGTCGATCGGGTCCGGCTGCAGCTGAACTAGGCTTGCGCCCCGCCCCGCGGCTGCCCATTAGCCAAGGTCCGAACGCGTGGAAGGACAAGGCATGCTGCGAGTCGCGATCCAGATGGACCCCGTCGAGGCGGTCAACATCGAGTCCGACACCACCTGGCTGATGATGACCACAGCGCAGGACCGGGGTCACGCCCAGTGGGTCTATGATGTCCGCACCCTGGCGCTGGAGGACGGCCGCCTGTTCTGTCGCGCCCGCCCGGTGACCCTGCGCCAGACGCAAGGCGACCACGTCACCCTCGGCGAGGAGGTGAAGCTGGACCTCGGCGAAGATGTCGACGTCATCCTGATGCGTCAGGACCCGCCCTTCGACATGGCCTATGTCACCTCGACCTATCTGCTCGAGACGGTGCATCCGAAGACGCTGGTGGTGAACGACCCGGCCGAGGTGCGCAGCGCCCCCGAAAAGCTGCTCGTGACGCATTTCCCCGGCCTGACCCCGCCCACCCTGATCAGCTCGGACCCGGTCGCCCTCGTCGACTTCCACGAACGCCACGGCGATGTGGTGCTCAAGCCCCTGCACGGCGCGGCCGGCTCGGGCGTGGTCAAGCTGAAGGCCGGCGATCCCAATCTCGAGGCCCTGGTCGAGATCCACATGACCGGCAGCCGCGATCCGCTGGTGATCCAGAAATTCATCCCGGCCGTCTCGAAGGGCGACAAGCGGATCATCCTGATCGACGGCGAGCCGGTCGGCGCCATCAACCGCATCCCGGCCAAGGACCAGGTCCGCTCCAACCTCCGCGTCGGCGGCACCGCCGCCCCGGTCGAGCTGACGGCGCGCGACCGCGAAATCTGCGCCGCCATCGGGCCGACGCTGAAGGCCCGCGGCCTGATCTTCGTCGGCATCGACGTGATCGGCGACTATCTGACCGAGATCAACGTCACCTCGCCCACCGGCGCCCAGCAGCTCAAGGCCTTCACCGGCGTCGATGCGACCGCGCTCATGTGGGATGTGGTGGAGCGCAAGCGGGCGGGCTGACCCCCCTCTTGCCAAGCGGCCCTGTTCGTGGTTCGTTCCCTCCCGCATAACGGGAGAGTCCGATGCTCGCCAGCGTGGTGACGGTAGCCTTCGAGGGGGTGGACGCCCGGCGGGTGGATGTGCAGGTCCATCAGCTGCCGTCGGGGGATCAGTCGTCCTTCACCATCGTCGGCCTGGCCGACAAGGCCGTGGCCGAGAGCCGCGAGCGGGTCCGCGGGGCCTTCGCCGGCATCGGCCTGTCGCTCCCGCCCAAGCGGATCATCGTCAACATGGCCCCGGCGGACCTGCCCAAGGAGGGCAGCCATTTCGACCTGCCCATCGCCCTGTCCCTGCTGGCCTCCATGGGCGTCATCCCGCCGGACATGCTGGCGGGCTGGGCCGCGGTCGGCGAGCTGGGGCTGGACGGCCGGATCGCGCCCGTCGGCGGGACCCTGCCGGCGGCTGTGGCGGTGGACGCCATGGGACTGGGCCTGATCTGCCCCGAGGCCAACGGGCCTGAGGCGGCCTGGGCCGGCGACGTCGCGGTGCTGGCACCGCGCTCCCTGATCGGCCTGGTCAACCATTTCAAGGGCACCCAGGTGCTGCGCCGGCCCGAGCCGGGGGCGATGCGGTCCGGCGACCGCGTCCCCGACCTGCGCGAGGTCAAGGGTCAGGAGAGCGCCAAACGCGCGCTTGAGATCGCGGCGGCCGGCGGCCACAACCTGCTCTTCGTTGGCCCACCGGGCTCGGGCAAGTCGATGATGGCGGCGCGCCTGCCGGGCCTGCTGCCGCCGCTGACGCCGAAGGAGTTGCTGGAGACCTCCATGGTCTGGTCGGTGGCCGGGCTGATCGAGCGCGGTGCCCTGACCCGCGACCGGCCGTTCCGCAGCCCCCACCATTCGGCCTCCATGGCCGCCCTGACCGGCGGCGGGCTACGGGCCAAGCCCGGTGAGGCCTCGCTGGCGCATAACGGCGTGCTCTTCCTCGACGAACTGCCCGAATACAGCGCCCAGGCGCTGGATTCCCTGCGCGCGCCGCTTGAGACCGGCGAGATCGTGGTGGCGCGGGCCAACGCCCATGTCCGCTATCCGGCGCGGTTCCAGCTGATAGCCGCCATGAACCCCCGCCGCTGCGGTCTCGGCGGGGGCGGCAAGGGGGCCTGCGGCAAGGCCCCGCGCTGCCAGCGCGACTATCAGAACCGCATCTCCGGCCCGATGTTCGACCGGATCGACCTGACGGTCGAGACGCCGCCCGTCACCGCCGCCGACATGGCCCTGCCGCCGCCCGCCGAGGGCACGGCCGAGGCCTCGGCGCGGGTATTCGCCGCCCGCGCCCTGCAGGAGGACCGGCTGCGGGCCGCCGGGATCGACCCCGACGCCGCCCACGACCAGGCCGTCAACGCCCGCGCCTCGGGCGAGACCCTGGACCGGTTCGCCACCCCGGATGACGCGGGTCGCGCCCTGCTGATGCGCGCGGGGCAGGCCGGCGGCCTGACGGCGCGGGGCTGGACCCGGACACTGCGACTGGCCCGGACCATCGCGGATCTGGACGGCTGCGACGGGGTGCTTCGCCGTCATATCGCGGAGGCCCTGGTCTATCGCCGCTCCACGGTCGGAGCCCAGGGCGATTTTGAACGGCAGGCGGACCATCGGACGGGCACGCCGGCTTTCTGATCGGCCAGGGGATGGGTCCGGGAAGACCCCGGCCCGCCGCAGGCAGCGACCGCGTCAGGATCCGGTGGTGGCCGCCGTCAGGCTCTCGAAGATCGCCGCAACAAAGCGATCAGCGTCGCCCTGAAGCGCATAGGCGGATGCGGGATCGCTTGCGACCACGGCGTCGAGGGTCTCACCCCGGTCGACAGCGGCCTGGACCCGGTCACTGACGTCCTGAAGCATGTCCCTGTAGCCCTGAAGCTCCGCGCGGGTCGCGAGCGGGCCGTGCGCGGGGACGATCTGCGTATTCTCGTCGGACATGGACAGGGCCACATCCACCGAACGGATCAGGCCCTGGATACTGCCGCCGCTGCTGCGATCGATGAAGGGGAACAGGCCGTTGAAGAAGACATCGCCCATGTGCAGCACATTCGCGGCCTCAAGAAAGACGAGGCTGTCGCCATCGGTATGGGCCATGGGCGTGTGCCGAAGCCTGACCGTTTCGGCCCCGAAATGGATATCCATCTCCGAGTCGTACACGACGGTCGGAAGCGCGATGGCCGGGGAGGCGGGAACCGCACTGTTGTAGGCGACCATGAACTGGTCGGTGCCAAGGCGCTCGCGCACATTCCGATGGGCGACGATGACCGCCCCGGCTTCGCCGAAGCCGGCGTTCCCGCCCGCGTGGTCGAGATGCCAGTGGGTGTTGATCACGAGGCTGACCGGTCCGGCGGCGAGGCTGTTCGCCGCGGCCAGCATGCCTTCCATGTCACGGCCGCGCTGGTCGTCGATCAACAGTACGCCCCGCTCGCCGGGAACCATGATGACATTGCCGCTCCTTCCGCTCAGCAGCCAGGCGGTCTCGCCCAGTCGTTGCAGTTCAGGCACCGGCTGCGCCGCAGCGGGCGCTGCAGTCCAGTTCAGGGTCAGGGCGGCCAGCAGGCCGCAGAAGAGTCGGGTCATGGCGTGGGTCATGTCGGGTCGGGAGCCTCAGGATTCCAATGCGTGTTCAATCTGGTGGAGGAGCGTTCGGCCGGCGGGGCTCAGCGCTGCGCGCCGTCCCCGTCCGTCATGCCTGTCGCGCATCAGGGCCAGCAGGCCATGGGCGGGTGACAGGGTTCCGGGCCCGCCGGCCGGGGTCAGGGACCGGACCGTGCGGGAGATCACGGCCTGGCTCTCCCCGATCCGGGCACCCAGTTCGTTGAGGCGGATCCCTTCTTCGCCGGCGACGGCCATGAAAACCAGAAACTGGGTCAGGGTCAGGCCGGGCGCGCGATCCTGCGCGAGGCTGATCGCCCGGATAATCCGCGCCGGTGCAGCCCGACCGGCCCTCCGGCCAGATCCATATTGGTTACAGTCCGGGTTGACGCCTGTCTGAAGCATCCTGGGCAGCCACTCCGCGGCCATTGATCGGCCGGGCGCCGGTTCCGGGGGGACAAAGTTTGCGCCGGGGTGGTGGATTCCGGCGTGCCAAAACCGGGTTTCGGCGCAAATATCGCCAGTTCACCGCACCTCACAGTCTCTTCGGAATGATTGTTTGGTCGGCGTCAAATCTTGACCCTAACTGGGTGTCCTCATCAGCACCCCGGGGCACAGGAGGCCATGAACATGCGGGTTATCGTAGCGGACGATGAACCTCTCGCCCTGCGCCGGATGCAGTCCTCGCTGGCCTGTATTCCCGAGGTCGAGCTGGTCGGTTGCGCCCGGAATGGCGTCGAGGCCCTGACCATGATCCGTGGCCTGCGGCCCGATCTCGTCATCCTGGACATCGAAATGCCGGGCCGGAGCGGCCTTGCGGTCATCGAGAACCTGCGATCCAGCGACACCATTCCCGAGGTGATCTTCTCCACGGCGTTCGCCCACTATGCGGTGAAGGCGTTCGAGGTGAACGCCGTCGACTATCTGACCAAGCCGGTGACGTTCGAACGCCTGCGAGAGGCGATCCGCAACGCCGAGGAACGTCTGGCGGCCCGGACCGCCAACCAGAGGTTCGCCGAACTGCAGGCCCTCATCGCCGCCCTCCAGGCCGAGGCCGGCAACGACGGCCAGATCTACGAACAGGAACTCTGGGTCCGGCGCCGGGACGGGCTTGAACGGCTCCGCGTCCAGTCGATCGAGTTGATCGAAGCGCAGGGCGACTACGTCAACCTGCACGCGGGCGACGAGATGCATCTCATCCGGGACACCGTGAGTTCACTGGCGCTCCGGCTCAATCCCGCGCTGTTTGTCCGCTGCCACAGGTCCTTCCTCGTGAACATCTCGCGCGTTCGCGGCCTCCGCCGGAAGGGCGGTGGCCTGATGGAGCTGACCCTGGACACGGGACGCCTGGTGGCGGTCGGACCGAACTATGCCGAGAACACCCTGAAGGCCGTCAACGCCAAGCGCTGGCGCTGACGACGAAGCCCCGGATTGGCGCGACGGGACGCCGGCCTTTGCGACTGATCCCGCGCCAGCGGCCGTGACGGCAGGCCCGTCGGCTGCAGACTGCCCGCTTCGGATAAAGGAACGCCCGCGGGGCCGGCCAGGGCGGCCGTCTGCGCACGCTCCGCGCTATTGAAGTATTTGCAAGTATACATTTGATTATATCGCGACGACAATACAACGGCGCGTCGCCGATCTCCACCAGCTGAACACAATTCGTTTGTTATCAGCCGTGTTTTTGCTGTTCTGGTCACGACGCGATCCAGCAATCAATGTTGTATTCGCATCGTTCATTGCGAGAATTTTTCGCCGCGCGCCAATCGAGTTGACGGGGCCGGCGCGGTTTCATGGAGGGTTTTATGACTGGTCTTCGTTCTATCCGGCAGCGGCTGTTGGTCGGCACTATTGTGGGCGGCTCGGTGCTCGCCCTGGCCGGGTCGGCGTTCGCCCAGACTGCGCCGGAGCCCCAGGCCGACGAGCCTGTCGCCGAGATCGACGAAGTCGTCGTCACCGGCTCGCGCATCCGCCGCGACCCGACCAATTCCCCGACGCCGCTCATCCAGGTTACCGGCGAGCAGTTGCTGAATACGGGTCAGAGCTCGGTCATCAACTATCTCGCGACCCTTCCGGCCCTGTCCAACTCGCTTGTGCCTTCGGACACCACCGGCAGCCTGAACATCGGCGGCCTGTCGCTGCCCAACCTCCGCGCCCTCGGTTCGGTCCGGACCCTCACCCTGGTCGATGGCAAGCGCCATGTCGGTGCCGCCCAGGGCAGCCTGGCTGTGGATATCGACAGCGTGCCGCGCCTTCTGATCCAGAGCATTGAAATCGTGACGGGCGGTGCCTCCTCGATCTACGGCGCGGACGCCGTCTCGGGCGTGCTGAACTTCATCCTGCGCAAGGATTTCGAAGGCCTCGAGATCGACGCCAACTACGGCATGATCAACCAGGATGGCCAGGCGAACCGCCGGGTCTCGGTCCTGGCCGGCGCCAACATCCTCGACGACCGCCTGAACCTCTATGCCCATGGCGAGTATGAGAGGATCGACGGCGTCGATACCGCCGACATCGACTGGCTCAGGGCCGGCTACGTCTTCGGCGCCGCCGGCACCGGGGTGGATGCGGATCCGATCGCCTCGCCCTATGATGGCGATATCGACCTCATGCCGTTCAGCAATGTCCGGCGTCTGGGGCGGATGCCGTGGGGTCAGACCACCCTGGCCAACGCCCAGGCCCCGAGCGCGCTGAATGACCCGGACGTGCCTCTGGCGAACTGCACGTCGTTGACGAGCGCGGCCTGCTACAGCGTCGATCCGAGCCGGACCTATGTCTATGAAGGCTCCACCGCCCGTCTGGCCAATTTTGGCCAGCGGATCGGAAATGTCGGTGCCAACCGCGACCAGAACATCGGCGGCGACGGCATTCCGGTGCACCAGTTCGCGGGCGTTTCCCGGACGCCGGAGTCGGAGTCCCAGCGCTTCCAGGCGGGTGCGAATTTCGCCATTACGGACAGCATCAATCTGGGTGCCGAATACAAGGCGATCACCGAAGACACCTTCCTGGCGACCCAGCCGACCTTCTTCGATGTTTTCCTGAACAACGACTCCCGCGCGGCGAACGAGGTCAACCAGTGGCGGAGCAGCACGCAGTTCGATCTGCGTCTGGACAACGCCTACCTGCCGCCGAACGTGCTGGCGGCGATCCAGGCCAACCAGGTGATCAACTACAACAATCCGACCGCGACCACGCCGGGCACGGCCCAGACACCGGTCAATCGCCAATGGGCCCGTCACGCGGCGTTTGGTCCGGACCGGACCCAGACCAACCAGCGCGATATCGAGCGCTATGTCATCGGCCTTGACGGCTCCGCCGATCGCCTCTGGTTCGTCGATGATCTCTCCTGGAACCTGTCCTACGTCTATGGCGAGGCCCGGAACCAGAATGTCGAGCGCGGGATCGACTCGCAGCGATGGGCGCTTGCCGCCGACGCCGTGCGCGACACCGGGGGCGTTCTTGGTACGCCGGGGGCGATCGTCTGCCGGGCCCGCCTGCTTGCGGCGGCGAATCCCGCACGCACCACGGCCGCCGGCGTCGGCGGTCTGCGTGACGACTTCCGCATCGGACGGGCGGGGACCGTCGGCGACGACCTGCGCGACACGGCCGAAGGCCAGCGCGCCCTCAATGAGTGCGTCCCGCTGAACGTCTTCGGCGCTGGCAACCAGAGCCAGGCCGCGCTGGACTATATCGACGCCCACATCACCGTGTCCCACACCAACGAACAGGAACAGTTCCTGGGCTCGGTGTCGGGTCAGTTGTGGGATTTCTGGGGCGCGGGTGAAATCGGCGTGGCCCTCGGCGTTGAGCGCCGTCGGGAATTCGCCGAGGGCATCGGACGCAGCGCCACGACCGGCGACCGAACGCTGCTGCTGAACACCGGAGCCGACTTCCCCGCCTCGGAGTACCAGAGCGAC
>Ga0187842_1000093_pt1 | contig 45019 bp, 13 predicted proteins | sample SpaLakP09_SKY_41_FD_134514 | JGI IMG/M metagenome (GOLD analysis project Ga0187842, IMG submission 134514) | Oligotrophic lake water microbial communities from Sparkling Lake, Wisconsin, USA - SP09_SKY_41 | ecosystem: Environmental > Aquatic > Freshwater > Lake | place: USA: Sparkling Lake... | reverse complement strand
GCGTTAACCTATATAATCAGTCTAGTTAAAATAATTTGGAATATACAAAAAATATTCCATATCTTTATGATAATTTACATAAATTTTTACAAATGGCTGATAACCAATCGCTATTATCGCAACTACAACAATTGCTAAGTTGGAAAAAGAGTAAAAAGTTCTACGCTGAAAAACTAGATATTACAGAAGCAGAAGTGGATGAACTCTTAAAAGAAATCAAAGCACAGCAATCAGTTCAAGTGGAAACTGTTAATTACATAAATGAGCTTGAAGAAGCCATTATTAAATATACAGAAGATATTTCTAAAGGAACAGGAGAGATTGTTTTCAATTCTCCTGACGAAATCAAATCTTTAGATGAGCTTATAGTTAAATCAAAGATTGATACGAATAAGTGGGAAATAACTAAATATGTTCAGAACTACTGGGGAAACAGTGGTACACCTCATTGGCAGGTTAAAGCTTGGATGAGTAAGAGATCCACTGAGCAGTTGTTTCAAGACTCATTTGTTGAGTTTCTAAAGGAATACAAACCTACAGCCAAAGATGTTGATAGTCCTAATTATGATGGTAAGAAGTCTCCAGGATGCATAATCATCAATAAGCAAGACTCCCATTTAAACAAGTTTGACATAGATGGTGATAACAATGTGTATGATAGATTTGATAACATCTACAATAAAGTGGAGGTTATTGTAAATCAAGCTAGTTTATCAAACTATATTGAAACAATATTCTATGTTATAGGTTCTGATGAATTCAATAGTGAATTTACAGGAACTACAACCAAAGGAACTCCTCAACAGAACATAGATACATATCACAACTCTTTTGAAAGTATATGTGAGCATGAGATAAAGATGATTATAATGCTTCTTCAGAAGACAGATAATTTACAAGTTGTCTATGTGGCTGGAAATCATGATGAGTTTGTAGGATGGCATATGATCACTTGGTTAGCTGCTTATTTTAGAGATATATCTAGAGTGAGATTTGACTGCTCTCCTAAGTATAGAAAGTATGTAAGTTATGGAGAAACAGCAATGATGTTTAATCATGGTGATGCTATGAAGCCTGCAAAGCTTGCTAGTATATTTCCAATAGAATACAGACATAAGTGGTCAGCTCATAAAAACTTCTACATATTCACTGGGGACAAGCATCATGAAATAAGCATTGACTTTGGTGGAATTAAGTTTTATCAAATACCTGCCTTCTCAAATGCTAAGAGTTCTTGGGATGAAAAGAATGGTTACACAAGCGTAAGAGCTGAAGTTACAGGATTCCTCATAGATTATGAAGAAGGAATGACAAATATATTCAAACAATATTTATAATGTCAACATTAAGAAAATTAGTCTCAGATGTACGTAGCATGCACAAACTATTATCAACTGATAGTTTAATAACAGATCGTGCAATAGCTTCTGAGATTAAAAACAATTCACTACTTCTTATTAAGAGAGAAACTAACCTCAGAAAGCTCTGGGCAACAGACACTCTTTTTACTACAATCCCATGTCTTGAAATGGTACAAGTGCCTATTTCAGAATGTTGTGATTATGTAGATCCTTGTTCTATAGGAAGAAGCAGATTTAAACTTCCACGCATAGCTGAAGGAAATTATCAATACATCATTCAAGGTGTTTATTCAATAAACGCAATGAGTGGTCAAGGAAAGAAACTTAAAGAGATTACAGTGAACCGATACATAAATCTCTTAAAACTTCCTATTATAAAGAATGAAGAATACTATTGGATACAGAATGAATATTTGTATGTAAACAATCCGTATTTAAGAGCAATTAGAATATCTGCATTGTTTGAGAACGATGTTCCAAATGATCTTCTTTATCCAGAATGCTGTTGTGGTGAAGATATCATCATCGATGACTATTGTAAGAACCCTCTTGATAAGCCATACGCTGTTCCTGGTTATCTTCAATCACAAGTGTTAGAGCTTACTACCAAAAAGCTTCTATCTACATATTTCTCAATTAAAACAGACATTGCAGATGATGGGCTTGATGGACAAGCACCTAATGTTAAACCAACTAGTTAATGAGGACAAAGATTGATTGGAGGTCAGCAAGTAAAGAAAACTATAAAAACTTTTGTAAAAAGAATCCAGAGGTGCAACTAAGCTTTGACCAATGGAAAAACATCATATACACATTTAACGAATCTTTTAGAAACTACATTCTTGAAACAGGTAAAAAAGAAAAGCTCCCTTATGGATTTGGGGAGTTTTCTATTAAGAAGAAGAAGAGAAGAAAAAAGAAAGGATTAAGTGATGAATTTATAAACCTTCCTATAGATTGGCAAAAGACTAAAGAAAAAGGAAAGGTGATATATAATTTTAATTATCACACAGAGGGATATTTCTTTGGGTGGATTTGGTTTAAAGAATCTGCAAGATTAAAAGGAACCAGTTTCTGGTATTTCAAACCATCAAGAGTTACATCAAGAATGCTTGCTCATTACATAAAAACTGATGAGAAGTATCAACATATTTACTGTGAATATAAATTATAAATAAATGAGTTATTATTATAAATATGAATTCGTCAGTCCTGAACCTGTTTATTCCACTATTAAAGAGGAATTAAAGAGCTATTTTGACACTGGTGCAATTGATGACCTAATGTTCCCTACATATCTAGACAAGTGTCTGAAGAAGCTAGGAAGGTCATCATACGTGATTCAAGAAACCTATCTTGATGTATGTGATTTCGAAGCAAGACTTCCAGATAACTTCTTTGCTGTACGTGAGGCATGGATGTGTACATCTGTAGATGCACGACCATATCAATCAGCTAATTCATTTTATTCTCAAGCTGAATCACAAACAACTATACAAGTGAGTCCTGTAATATCTAATCAAACTCCTTGTACAAATGATGGATGTTCAGATCCTGGATGCGATGGTCTATCATGCATGCCTTTATTGATTCAAGCTGTATACAAGACAAACAATTCAGTTAATCGTTCTGTACAAAGACAATACTTGCTTAAACCAGGAAACATTTCTGTAAAAGCTCATTGTACATTAGATTGTGCAAACATAGGAAGTTCAGCTGATGATAGTTTTGATATTAGGGATAATAAGTTTGTTACTAATTTCAGAAATGGAACAGTGCATTTAGTGTTCTATTGTTATGAATACGATACAATTGGTAACCAAATGATTCCAGATAACTATCGTATTAGAGAGTTTGTTGAAGCATTCATTAAATATAAAATGTTTGAATTGCTTGTTAATCAAATCAATGATGAAACATTCAATCAACTTCAACAGAAGCTTGTATATTACAAACAAGCACATGATGAAGCATTTATTATGGCAGACATCGAGATAAAAAAACAAACCCCTTGGGATAAACAGAGAAGGATCAAAAATGATCTGAACAGGTTCAACATGTACGAATTACCAAACAGAACTAACAGATATGGCTGGAGAAGAAACAACTAGTAACATTAGGTTGGAGCAAGCTATTGGTAGAATAGGACTTGACATGGATTCATCTTTAAATCAGATTGAACCAGGAAAGCTTTCTTATGCCCTTAACGCTGCTCTAGAAAACTTTGATGCTAATACTGTTAACTATCAAAACGATGCCTCTAATGAGCTTTGTTTGAACTTTCCTAAAGACTTCCATCTTATAGGAGAACATTTTATTAATGAAGAAAACAAACATATATTCTTTTTAACAAATCCTACAACAGGAGAGTCTGAAATAGGATATATGGAGAATAATGATTGCACCTATCACACGTACGTGAGTGGAGCATGTCTTAATTTTAATATTGACAATCCTATACATAAAGCTGTACATAAGATTACAAATTGTGCTACAGAAATTTATTGGACAGATGGTTTAAATTCACGTAGATATTTAAATCTTACAGATCCAAACAGTTGGAAAAAGATTGAACCTGGAACAGTTGTTTGTGACAATCAATATCTTGATGAACTAGACTGTAATAAACTAAACATACAACCTGATTTTGCTATTCCTCAATTAGCTGTTAAAGAAATAGTTAATATAGGAAGTCTTACAGCAGGAACATATCAATTTGCTATTCAATATTCAAATGCATCAGGTGATGGGTACACATCGTATTATTCTGTAACAAACCCTACACCAATCTTTGATCAAAAGATTGTAACACCTGATTTCAACTATCCTGTAGGAAAAGCAATTGTTATCAACATCAGTAACATAGATGTTACAGGATATTTTCAACATTTCAATCTTGCTGTAATCAAGACAGTGAATTCTATAACTTCTGTAGAACTTGTAGGTACATATTTCATTGATACATTCACAAGAGAAATAACATACACTGGTCAGAACCAAACACAAATAAAGCTTACAATAAACGATATATTTGAGAAGTTTCCTTATTACGAAATAGCTCAAGACTTAACAGCTGTACAAGACATTCTTGTATGGGACAATTTAACATCTATAGATACGGTTAACTATCAACAAATAGCTAATCAAATAACATTAAACTGGGAAACATATAAGATTCCTGCTAATGAAGATTATGCTAACGGTTTCAATGCTACAAATCTCAGAGGCTATCTTAGAGATGAGGTGTATGCATTTGAGATTGTGTTTCTTCTAAGAAATGGTAAACAAACAGATGGATTTCATATTCCAGGAAGAGTTAAAAGTCCTATTGAACTATCCACTCCAGATGTACCAAGTACAAACAATGATTTTATTGGTGTTCCTGATTATACAATTGGCACTACAGGGTATAGTGCATATTGGAAGATATATAACACAGCTACAGTGACAGGACCTGCTACAGGAGATCCTATAGGCAATGCTACACCATATCAATATGGTGAATTTGCTTATTGGGAATCTAAAGAAGTCTATCCATGTAATGAACTTGTTTGGGGATCTCTTGCAAATACACCAATCAGACATCATAAGTTTCCAGACATTCTTGTAAGTCCTGCATTTGAAAGTGCTGAACCAGAAATTGAATTAGATGGTAAGTACACTAAACTAAAAATACAAGATGATGCTGTCTATCCAATTGGTGTAAAACTTGACATTACTCAAATTCAAAATTTAATAAGACTATCATCTCTTTCACAAGAAGAGAAAGATGCCATCACTGGATTTAAAATTGTACGTGGAAACAGATCTACAAACAGCTCAATTGTTGCTAAAGGTATTCTTAGAAACGTAGGTGAATATGAAAGAGATAAGACAATATATTATTTTCCCAACTATCCATATAACGATCTTAGACAAGATCCATTTTTACTACAACAGAGTAATGCATTTAATAGTCAATGTGATTCATACACTGTTGCTTCTGCTGGTGTAGATGTTATAAACTATACAGATTGTATTACTGGTGATCCTGCTACAATAGACATTAATGCAACTGAGACATTAACACTGTGTTCAATCACTGCACCTACAGGACGATCTACAACACCTGTAGTAACAAAAATAACTATTGATACATATAGAATCACTATTACAAAACGTAATGGAGGAAGAACAGTTTTTAAAATTACTACAGTTAATGGTGAAGTTAACTATTTTGGAGTTAGTGACTTTGATGATATTGGTATTGATAATTATTCTCCAGCAATAGTAAATTCTACAACATATCCTGAATACTATGATGGTACATTAGAATATAGAATTGAACAGTTAAATAGTAACAATAACAATGAATGTAAACCGCCTAATCTAAATGCATTCTCTGAAGAAAATTCTAAAACCAGATATGTATTTAATTCTCCAGATACATCATTTGGACAACCTTTCCTTGGAAACATATTAAAGCTTGAGAATGTAATATATGGTGCTGGATCAGCTCATTTTACACAAGTGAAGAATAATGCAACATATAAACTAATCAGTAAAGAAGCTCAAGCAGATGCTTTACAATCAAGTCAACAAATTGCAACAATATCAGGAACTCTTGATCCAACAGCAATGTTCACTGCTTATCAAGCATATTTACAAATATACATCAACGGTATAACTAGAAGAAACTATGCTTATTCATATAACTCAATAGCTAGTTATGATTATTCAGCAATCATTGCAAACAACCTAGGAATAAAACAAAGAACGCTTGATATATATCAATATCTTATTCCTGGTGTACAGAATGTTGGAGATGTTCATGATGTAAACAATTTTAGTAGAGAATCATCTGTATATTTAAAAACAATTACATCTCTTCCCTATCCAAGTCAAACTCCTAGCTTAATTCTTCCTAATGGTGATAGTGCTATTGTAGATGCATCTAGATATACAATAAGTGAAAGAGGTAATTGCTCAATACCAGAAAACAACTTTGATATAACCACTGTTTCTTATTACGGGTCTCTTAAAAATATATTTCCTAATCAATGGGGACAGATGTATTCTTATGAAACAATTGATACAGGATTTCAAGTGGATTTTGATTATTCATCTACGCAAGTGGTGTTTGGTGGAGACACATTCATTAACAAGTTTGCATTCAAAACTAAACTTCCATTCTTTATAGATAACAGAGTGGGTGCTCCTGATGATTCAGATGTGTTCTATGATGAAATAGGTAATGTTGCCTATCCACAATATTGGCACTCAGCTAGATCTATTCTATTTGATTACACATACAGTGTTGGTCCTCCTGCAAAAACTCTTACAAATATTATATCAATCAAAGCTCACAATTTTGATTGTCCTAACAATCAATACTATACAGCTAACAATCCTGGTAGAACTTTCTATGATGGAAAGATGTATATGTTTGCTTATGGTATTCCTTATTTCTATTGTGAGTCTAATGTTAATGTTGATCTTAGACAAGCATTCAACAATAGAGAAGGTGATTTCTATCCACATGTAAGCACAGGTATTCCTGATAACTGGTTACAAGAAAGTTTTGTTCCAATTATTCAAGACAATACATACTATTACAATGTAACATTCTCTAAACAGAATAAAGAGAACTACTTCTCCCATCTACCTGTAGATTGGGATGATGATCAATGTTACACTAACTTTCCATTCAGAGCTATTTATTCTGATCCTCAAGAAAGCTACACAGACAATGCAGTTAATAGTTGGTTGATATACAGACCAATCAGCTTCTTTGATTTCCCTCAAAACTACGGTAAACTTACAAGTCTTGATGGTATTCAGAACAGAGCTATTCTTGCTAGGTTTGATAACAAGAGTTTATTGTACAACACAATGTTGACAATTAACACAAGCAATCCTCAAGCTGCATATTTAGGAAACGATTCTCTCTTTAGAAGTTCTCCTCCTATTGATTTTGCAGAAACAGATCTTGGCTATGTGGGTTCTCAGAATAAGATGTTATTAAAGATTCCTCAAGGACAAATATCAATTGATGCTAAGAGAGGACAAGTGTTCTTGATAGCAGGAAACCAAGCAAAGGATTTGTCAGCATTTGGTTCAGGACTTAACAGGTTCTTTACAGACCACTTAGCATTTGAAATCCTTAGATGGTTCCCAGACGTAGATACAGATAATCATTTCAATGGTTGTGGATTACATTGTGTGTATGATAGTAAGTATGAAAGATTCTTTATTACAAAGCTTGATTACATTCCTCTATCTAAAGAAGTTAAATATGATGATTCAACCAAAGAGTTTTATGTAGAAAGAATAATAGGAACAAACACTATTGTAAGAACAGAAGTGTATTTAACTGATTTAGATTATTTCTGTAATAAGTCTTGGACACTGTCTTTTAATTTCAACACAATGCGTTGGGTGAGTTTTCATAGTTTCATTCCTAATTTCTACATAGCAGAAAACAATTTCTTCTATTCTGGATTAAACACAGGATGGGATCTTGAAATGATTGCAGCTCAAGAAGTTACATCAACCACCACTACAACCACTACAGCAATTCCTCTTAATTGTGGATTTAATGGAACTTGTGGAATACTATATCCAGCAGTGATTAATTGGAACAATGATGAATTTGCTTCTCCATACATAGATAGTGATCTTGTTATAAATGGAGTGACATACGCAGGAGCTGATGCTAGTGGAACATTTACACTACCACCAAACACACCTACAAACGTACAACAAAAATCTGATCAGAATGCTGTTGGTACATCTGCAACATGGACATTAATCATCACTAATGTAACAGATGGTATAATTGTATATTCTAATCTAACTACAGGACTACCAGTGTTTGGACCAGGAGCTTATCAAATTATACAACAAACAAACTTTACAGCTGCATCGGGTAAAACATATTCCATCGTTGCTAAATCTTATTAAAATTAATAAATGGCACAAACAGTAATAGTAACATTAACTTCTGCAGGATCTGATTCAGGACCATTTAATCTATATTCAAATGTAGATGGGTACACAACAGCTTTCGCATTTAGTGTTCCTAAATCATCTCTATTAGCAGGATATATATCAGTGGTGGTTCCAGATCTTACAACAAACATAAGAATAATGTCTGTAGGAATATGCACTAATTATATAGATGTTAATGTTAGTGGAATAACCACAACAACAACATCTACAACATCTACAACAACTAGCACATCCACTTCTACAACAACTAGTACAACAACCACAGCAACACCAACTACTACAACCACCACAACAACTGTTGCACCAGTTTTCAGAATCTCAATCACTAATGCATCAACAGCTTGTTCAGGTGTACCAGATTGGACAGGAACTGTAAATTTTGTTGGTGGTTTAAACACTTTATGTAATTGTGTTTCACTTACAATTACAAGTAATACAGGCACTTTTGATACAGCGGTAGGAAATAATGGATTTTTCTATATGTCAGATTTTTCTAATTCAAGATATTTCCAAAGAAATGGAACTTTATTCACTGCGCTACCTCAAGCAGCTTGTGCAGTTTGTATACCTATAACCACTACAACCACTAGTACAACCACCATCGCACCAGCACCAACAAATTGTCCACCAATATCTAACACAATTAGATTAGCCACACTTGCAGACGTTGGAGTTATACCAAATGCTTCAGTGGGAGATTTGATAGTGTTTGGTCCAAATGATGGAACGGGGCTATTTATAAAAAATACTAATTCACCTATAGCATCATTAGCACCTGGTGCTAAGATACTTATTAGAGGCGGGTACCCATATGCATTTCTAGAAATTAACAGCAACCTAGCAGGTACAGCACAAAATCCAATTGTGATAACTAATTTCTGTGGTCAAGTAACCACAAGAAGCTTTGGTGTTGTAGGAATGAGTTATTTTAAACTTACAAGTAGATACGATCCTGCTAATAAAACTGGAGATGTTAATTATCAAGGTCATGCAAATGGATACGCTTGGACCCAAGGTAAATATGGAATATTCATTAGCAAAGATTGGACAGACGTAGATACATCGTTATTCTATATAACTTCAGGTATTCCAATTGGTTCAAGCACTATAAGTAGAGCTGATAACTATGAAGTGGAATATATAGAATCTGGAAATGGTGGATACTCAAACGCATTTAGATGGGATGATAATAATACATTTGCAATACTAAATAACATAAGAATACATGATAACTATTTCCATGATATGGCAGGAGAAGCTATCTATATGGGAATTGCAGCATCTCGTAAAGCTGGTTATGAGATATTTGAAAACCTTAAAGTGTATAATAATAGAATTCTTAGATCTGGAGCAGAATCTATACAAATAAAAAGAATTGGTACAGGCTCTGAAATATATAACAATGCTTCAGTAAACACAGGTTTAGGTGGTCAGGATAGTCAAAACTTTGCAACTGTTTTATGGCCTGTAAATGGAAACACATCTGTAAATAATAATCTATTTGTAGGAAATTCTGGTTATTCTCCTGTACAATGGTATATAGTTAATGATCCACAATATGTTCCATCAGCCACTACAGCCTCATTTGTACGTAATGCTATGTTGCGTCTTGGAGTAGATGATACTTTATATGCAGGAGTAAGAGGATTCTTTATGAAAGGTTTTGATGTAGTGAATGATGTAAATATACCTAATGTTCCTCCTATAGCACAAGAGATATCTAGTAACTATTGGGGATTCTTTGATACCCTACCTATATACGCAAATGAAGCTCTTGTTGATAACCAGTACACTCCAATACCAACAAGTCCTATATACGCTAGAAATAATACATACACTCAGAAGAACACTTTCTGGGGTGGCGCAGCTCCAACAATAAGCACTAATAACGTTCTTGGTACTGTTAATGATGTATCATTTGTTAATTTTAGTTATGGTGTAGACTTTGATTGGTCAAGATTTAGACGTTGGAACAGTGCTTTAGGCACAAGTTTCACTACTGGATGGTATGTAACATATAAATCAAAGATATACAAAGCAATTGCTAATTCTAGTAATATAGAACCTGGAGTGACAGCAGGTTGGCAAACATATTGGGAATTAAAAACATATAACGGAGGAACTTCATTCTTACCTGCAGATGATATACGAGTGAGTTCAGGAAACTTCTATAATACAAATAATATTGGATTGGTAGATAAACCGTAATAAAATCTTAAAAAGTAGTAGCAATCACTGTTCAAACTTACTAATACATGGCTAAGACAATCATTATAAGAATAAAAAAAGCTGGAAGAAGACCTACATCATTTAACATATATGATGATGTAGGTACAATTCTTGGTGAGAAGATTCCCATCAAAGATATTATTGATGGTTTGTCTTATAGTGTCAATGATTCTGTAAAGGTGATTGTTGTTGAAATGTTCTCAGGAGATTGCATCATTAAAACAATTAACTTACCAATAGGAACAATTACAAAAGAAGAACTTGCAGCTATTCAGTTTCAAGATGTTAATACAGCTTCTATATGGGTTCATCTATTAAACCCAACATCTTATAATAAATATTATGGATGTATTAATCCATATGTTATTGAATATCCATTTGCATACAAGTTTCAAGATGAGATTTTACAGAATGTAAAAGACTACACAAAGGCATATAGATATTTAGTAAATGATGATGGTGTATTCAATGACAATAGAAGAATAGCAATCAGTGAGTATTTCAATAAAGCAGTGCTTTACAATGACCAGCAGTCTACAGGAATACTAAATCTTGTAGCAAAACCTCTCAACAACCTAAAGGGTTATATGTCCTATCCAATATACAACACTGATAGTAAAACAATTCTCTTTACAAAGAGTGACAACTTCTATCAATACAATACATTCTGGGGACTAGTGAAAGATAAAACAGCACCACTGTTCACAAAGAGTTGTGAATCAATGTCTATTGACAAATTGGTAAATCAGTCAAACATGGACTATTCTAAAAGAAGCTTTAAGAAGGAGACTTTACGTTCCAAAGATTTACGAGTAAGACATATTTTAGACAATAAATCAGATATACACTTAGTCAGTCAATTTATTTTAAGTGCCTCTCAAATCTCATACAAATAACATGAGTAATAAAATTACATGCACATGTGGACATTCATGGAACAAATCAAGTTCCAGTAAGAAAGACATGAGGATATGTCACATCTGTGGAAAAGACAGCACTATGAAAAATGGTGGATGGTTAGATGCCTATGATGAAGAAATGCAATTAGGTGGTAATGTCTATCCAGCTAATTATGTCCCACAAGCAGAGAATGGTATAGAAGGAACAATGGGTGGATTGACAGATCAAGGATTCAATTACAATGGTGCATGGGGTGGTACAATGGAAATGGGAGGATCTATGCCTGGTTCTGTAGGATTCACATACGCACGTACGAAAGGAATTCCTAGTAATGGTCCTTATGCAAAGAAGACAATGGCTAGTGCACAGAATGGTCATGAGATGTCTTTCTATCAGAATGGATTAGATTGGACTCCTAGGAATATTAGTAAACAAGGATCTAAAATAAAGAAAGACAACAATGGTTATTGGAATCCAGAGAATTGGGGAAAGCCTGTAGAAATAGGAAGTAATGACATAACAATGAGAGGACTACAAGAAATGGGATATAACAAACCACTTCTTGGTATATCTGATACAGGAGACACACAGATGATGTATCCTGGAGAAGATTATGAATTCAAAGGAAAGAAAGTTACAGAATACCCTGTTAAGAAAAATGGTGGTTGGTTAGATAAATGGAATTAAAAAACCTGTATAATAATATATTATGAAACAAGACATTTTAAAAATTGCTGGTGTTAAATCTGAAGCTGAGTTCTACAAGAAGTTTCCATCAGAAGAAGCTTTTATGAAGATTCATGGAAAAGAATTCAAGAAAGCTAAGATGGGCACAGCTATGGTTAATAAGCAATTAACCCAGCTCACTGATTTTGCTAATCCTCCACAGGCGCAAGTTGGTAAAACTGTTGTTCCACAACCAACAAGCGCAGACAGTGCTCGTTTGTACAATGCTCAAATGAATCTGAATAAGTTTTATGAAAAAGAAGTAAAAGCTGGTAGAATTAAACGTGGTAATGTCTTTTCAACTATGTATGGTCTTTATAATACTATAGATGAGATACGAGATCAAAATTTAAAGTTTTATCGTAATCAAGTAGAAACTAGAAACTCTCGTGGCAGAGGTAACAGTGATAATGACTATGAAGAAATTTATAATCTTTCTCCTAATCAAGTTGCAAACTTAGAACTACAAGGCATAGCTCAAACTAAAGCTGGCAATGCATATCAGCAGTATTACAGAGATCATGTAGCACCACTGCAAAATTTAGCAGCTCCTTTTGCAATGGTTGACAGTCGTGTTAAACCACAACGTATGATTTTATATGATAAAGTAGATCCAGACTACCCTGGTGGTGATGTAATGGTGTATGATTATGATCCTTTAGCAATTAAACCTTATGGTTCAAGAACTCCTAAAGAAAAAGAAGAATGGAACAAAAAATATGGTGGAACTAAACCTACACCACAACCTACACCAAAACCTACAGCTACAGGTAAACCTACACCTAAACCTAAAACCACTCCTAAAAAAGAACAACCTGTTAAGAAGACAGAAAACCCTCCTACACCTGCTGTTAAAACAACTCCTCAATCTAGACCAACTCCTGTAGTGGAAAAAAGACAAACTAGTTATGAAGGAAGTCCTGTATATTCTCCAGGATCAGGTAGTGGACTTCCGAGCTCTATTGTAGGATTTGCTAATCAAAGAGGAGACACTACGTATATTCAACCTCAAGACTATCAAAGATTTGCTGTTTCTCCTTCTGGTAAAGAGTATATAGAAAGCAAATCTCAAAAGAAAGATGGTGGAGATGTTCCTAAATATCAATATTCAGGACCACCTCTACAATCAAATCAATATAGAAGTATAGACTTTGATTACTATCAACCAATGGGTGCACAGTTTAATCCAAACTTTGGAGGAACAAGAAATAATGCTACATACAACAACCAAACTGGAATGTTTAATTCCACTACAGGTCAAGTGAGTATGGCTGATACAAGAGATGCTGGATTTTATAACAATGGTAATAAGACAATCAAAAGAACCATACAAGACTTGGATGCTAACGAAATAAACTCAGGCATTCAAATGGGATCAATGGTTGGAAAGAATGTACAGAAGATTAGTAATGCAATTGAGCAAAAGAAAAAAGCAAAGCAATTAAATGCTCTAACTCCTGTAATTACACAAGCTGCTGGAACAAGACCAGAAAGACTTAAGAATAAATATGTTAGACCAGAAGATATGATGTTTGATCCAAATCAAATGTTTCCTTCTTATGGAACAGGTACAAATGTTCTTGCAGCCAATGGTGCTATGGTTGGTGGCAATCCAACAGAAATACAAAACATGTATAGCTCTGGTGATTTATATTCCGATCTTGGATACGAACCATTAAATGATAGTGATAAAGTGAAACAATATAAAAAAGGTGGAAATATTCCAAAAGCTCAAATGGGAGTGGGAGAGATAATGTCAATTGCTAATGAGGCTGGTAATATGTTAGGAGATGCCACTGCTGGTATAATAGGTATAGGTACTAAAAGATTAAATAACCAGAATGAACAAATGCTTGGGCAAGCTGCTTTCCAATCAGGAATGCAAAATATACAACAGAATCAATTTGGTGCATTTATGGAAGATGGTGGATGGGTTAGTAATGATTGGCAGCCACAAACAATCACTAAGTTTGGTGAATATGATGTAAAAGATCTTCTTAAAGATGATCCAACAATGGACACATTAAGAAGTGGTGGTCATTTAAAGAACTATGCTGCTCCTAGTGAAGAAGCTATGCAAACATATGACATGGGTGGTGAACTTCAAACACATTGGGGTGGATATGCTGAACCTATTTCTTATAATCCGTATTTACCAGATGGTGGTGTTACAATGATGCCTAGAGGACAATCTCATGAAGAATCTGATGGACAAGGAAATACAGGCATTGGTATTACATTTGGTAACAATCCTGTAGAAGTGGAAAGAGGTGAACCTATGGTTAAGCTTAAAGATGGTGGTGATCAAGAAAGTCTTGTTGTATATGGTAATATGAAGATTCCTTCTTATGGACTAAGTGAACTAAACGATCCTTTAGCAAAAGGTAAGAAGTTTAAAAACTATGCCAATCTTCTAAGTAAGAAAGAATCAAAACAAAACAAGATTGTAGAAAAAGGAACTAAGCTTATAGATGAATCTAATCCTAATGATGCATTTGATTTGCTTAAATTAAACTCTGCACAAGCCATGGTCAAAGGTGGAAATATGAAGTTAAAGAATTATGCTGATAAGAAAATTCTTCTTTCGGGTGTACAGAATGCAATTTTAGATACAGCAAAAGAAATGGGAGTGGAGAGTGATGCTCTTGCTAAGGGTAATATTAAACAAGACAAGAACTCAGACATGGCTAAGTTTGGTGGTAAGTTTACAAAAGCTCAATCTGGGATACTGGCTAGACCAGGAAGTCAACCTCCTAGTTACAGAACATCTGTAGGTCTTCCTGATCCTCTTGTTGACAGATGGTCAAACCTATTACAAAGTGCTCAGAACAGAACACAACCAACATCATCAATACCAATGTCCGCTTATAACACAAGCGTAGGAGCACCAAGTTTGACAGCTCTTATTCTTGAATATGTAAAAGATATGATAGCAGCATCAGATGTTTCATCAAGAACTATTGGTGACTCAAATGGTAAGAAATTTGATTATATGAAAGTGTTAAGGGAACTTCAACCCTATCTCATTCCAAGTAATCAAGAAGCTCTTGATCCAAATCAACTTTCTGGAGAGATGCTTGCATTAGCAACTAATCAATTACAACCTGTACAAGCACAGCAATATACACCTCAGTTAGAAACTCCATATAGTGTTTCTTTCCAGGATCAAATGAATGCTAATCAAGCTGATTTCAATGCTCTACAAAGACAGCTAGGATATAATCCTGCTGCTGCTTCACAACTTGCTGCACAAAAATATGCAGCTAATTCAGCCATTTTAGGACAGCAGGCTAGAGCTAATCAAGAAATGCAGATGGGTGCTTACAATAGAAACAGAGGAGTGTTAAACGACTCTACACTTAAGAATTTAGCCATCCTTGATAGTCAATATCAAAGACAAGAACAAGCTAAATCTAATACAAAGATGCAAGCTCAAGTGGCTCTTAATTCTATTGCTGATAAGATAGCTAAAAATAAGCTAGAGAATAAAATATTAGGAGTTATGGAGAACATGTACAACTACAGGTTTGGTCCTAAAGGAAGAGCTTACAATGTCAATGCTCCTTATGAGTTTGATACACAATTAGCTACAATGAGTGCTGATGAGATTCAAGAAATTGCTGACAAGAGAAGAGAGTCAGAAAAGAAGTCTGGAAGTAAAACAGCTAGAAACGGTTCTATTGTAAAAGCAATCAAAAATCTCTAACTCACTCAGTTATACCAAGTTACCAAGTTTCGTTAGGATGTCTTGGTTTATATAATATATTAAATTACATTTGCTAACTTAATCAATCATGGCTTCATTTACAGACGCAATATCCCAATTTAACCCCTATGTCCAGCAGCTCCCAGTAGATGCAATGGTAAAGGTAGGTATGTACAAGCAGCAGAAATACGAAGAAGGGGTACAGAAAATTCAAGGTCAAATAGATAAGGTGGCTGGTTTAGATATAGTGAGAGATGTAGATAAACAATATCTACAAGCAAAACTAAACGAACTAGGCTCTAAATTAAAAACTGTAGCTGCTGGTGACTTCTCAAACTTCCAATTAGTCAATTCTGTAGGAGGAATGGCTTCTCAAATTGGAAAAGATGCTAATGTTCAAAATGCTGTAAGTTCTACAGCATGGTATAGAAAGCAATCTGCAGAAATGGAAAAAGCCATCAGTGATGGCAAATCATCAACTGAAAATCAATGGGATTTTAGTGACAAGGTTAATTCTTATTTAGAATCAACTGACTTAAAACAATCTTTCAGAGGTAGGTACACTCAATATACAGATGTTAAGAAGAAGGCAATGGAAGCTATAAAAGCTCTACATCCCAATCTTCAACAGTATGATATTCCTTATGAAGTGAGGAATGATGGTACTATAAATACACAGTTGATTGCTGATGCAATGAAAAGATATAAGGTGGAAGGTATTAGTGAGCTTCAAATAAAACAAGCAATTACAGCATCTCTTGATCAGAATGATTTAAATCAAATATCAATTAGTGGTAGATATCAATTTAGAGGAGCCACTCCTGAAGCACTTGTAAAAAGCGCAGAAAGGAGTTATGAAATACAAAAGAAGCAAGCCCTTGAAACTGTTGATTATTTAAATGAACAAAGAGGAATAACAAGAGATCCTACCAAACTAGCTGACATAGATAGAAAACTTAAACAATACCAAGAGTTCTTAGGAACAAATGGTGTCACTGGTCTTCTTGATGAAGAACTTAGATCAAATGTAAAACTTGCTATGGAAAATCCTGATCAAGTTAAAGCATCTATGTACAAGAATGGATTGATTAATGAATTTGCAAATGGTTTTAATTGGAAGAATATAACTGAAACATATGAAACTAGTCCACTTAGAGCACAATTAAACTGGGTTAAAGATTTTAAGTTTAAAGAAGCTGTAGAAAATAGACATAGATATGAGTTTGATCAAAATTTAATACGTGAAGATGAGAAGATTAGACTATCTGCAGAAGCAAATGCTCTTAAAAAAGTTGAGTTGTATGGAGATCCTGCATCAAATGATTGGACTCCTTTAGGTAATCCTACAGATAATGAATTAAGAGCAACAGAACTTTTTAGTAAACATGTTGGGTCTGTAGCAAATAACATTGAAGGAGATATTGCAACATTAAAAACTAAATACACAGATGCTCAGATAAATGAAATGATAGACGATTGGGAAACCAACACTACAAAAGCTACAAAAATTAAACCTGACGCTCTTAGAACAATTCAAAATATTTCTAAAAATAAAAACTACCTAGGTTCATTAGAAAAAACAAACAATAGACTGAAAGCTGAAGCAGATAAAGAAGCAGGTGTTGATAAACTTAAACCTTTAATTTTAGCTGGTAAAGCACCAATTGATGTAAACTTTCGTGGTCAAAATTTTAAATTAACTCCAGAAGAAGTGTTAAGTTTAAAATCTGCCACTACAAGAAAAGAAATAGGAACTAGGGCAGGTACAGCTGTTACAGTTGATGTAGATAGATCTAAATTAAATAGTAACCAGTTAAGATTTGTTGATGCATTGCAAGGAATTAAATACGGTGATCTAAAACCAACACTAGCATCTCCATCAGAGATAACAAAACTAAATGTTGATATTGGTAAAGTGGAATCTACTTATGCTGAGGCTGTTAAACTATATAGTAACGCAATTAATAAATCAAGTGACATATATAAAAAGAAACTTGCACCAATAGCACAAGCATTTGTTCCTCAACTTAAAGCTGTTTCTACATCTAAAGATGGTTCACCACCACCACTAGTCTTATCAAGACTTAGTCAATTAATTACAGCAGCAGACTTTAATCAAATAGCAGCTGATGATAACACTAATATTAAAACATCTTCTGAGTTTCTTACAGGAGAAAATAAAAAAGATACAAGAGTGTTCATTGAGCAAGATGGTGATAATTTTAAAGTGCATCTTAAAAATGAATCAGATCCAAAAAATAGACAGGTTTACAAACTTAGTAAAGCTGATGTAGTTAGATATTTTGGTGAAGGATATGTTAACAATAATGTACAAGAATCAATAAGAGTTAATATTGGTAAAGGAAATACAAATCTAACTGGACTTCCTAAAGATGCAATTATGCAAAAACAGTTTGGTAATTTCCCAGGAATAACAAAACTTCAAGTGACTGCAGATCTTAATCAGGATTTAAGTGATGGTAATTTATATATACCAATGATTAATGTAAGAAGGAAAGATGGTGGATATACATCATTTCAGATTTCAGGAAAAGATGATTTACAAAGAGTTGGATTTGATCAAGGAAGACAAAAACTAGATGGTCTTACAGATGCCACTCTTTTAAAACTATTACAGGAAAACTATCCTAATTACGACTATTCTAATTTAGACTACTAATACCAGCAATTATGCCAGATTTTGATAAAGATCTAAACCCAATACTATTAAACACTGATAGTAATCCTATAAACTTACCAAACCCAGCTACGGATGTAGAACTTAATCTTATAGACTTAAGTGGTAGAAGAGGTCCTGCAGCAAGTGCGACTGATAGTTTTTTTGGAAATGGTCCAGTGGTATCTAATATGCTTCCTACAGTTTCATCAAAAGAACTGTATGATAATAGAAGATATGGCGTATATAGTGCTGACACTATAGATATAGAAGATCAAAAAGCATATGCTCAATCTAATTGGGACAAAGCAGCTAATGGTGTATTAAAAGGATTAAACCTTGCAGCAACAACAGTTGCAGGAAGTTTTGGTATGCTTCTTGGAGCAGCAAAAGTTCCATTCTCTGGAAGACTTGCTGACATATGGGATAATCCAATCATGAGAAGAATGGATGAGTGGAACAATGAGGTGGATCAGGTGTATCTTCCAAACTATTACACTAATGTAGAAAATGATGCAGCTTGGTATTCTACAGACAACTGGTTTAAAGCTAACTGGGTATTTGATAAACTTGTTAAAAATTCAGGATTTGCTGTAGGCGCAATGGTTAGTGGTAACATTGCTAATGCTGGTTTATTAAGAGCAGGTGCTGCACTTGGTAGATATGCTACAGCTGGTGCTGTAGCTGCTGAAGCATCTCAAGGATTTAAGTTGTTTACACCTTTGTTGAAAAATGCAGCAAGGGCTTTCAGTGCTGGTAAAAATCTTGAGGCTGCAGCAGTTCTTGAGAAAGAACTTTCTTCTATTGCTGACATCAGTGCTAGTAGTTCTAAGCTTGCAGAAATAGCAAAGCAAACAAGTAAATTTGCTGAATTTGGAAACACAGGAAGAAGAACATTGATTGCTGCATATTCATCTGCAGGAGAATCTTCTTTTGAAGCTTTGTCTACATCAAATGAATTTAGAAACAATCTTATATCAGAATATAAAGATACACATGGTGGTGTTGAACCTACAGGTGGTGATTTACAAACTATAAATGAAAAAGCTGAAGAGGTTGGTAAAATTTCTTTTTTTGGAAATCTTGCTCTTCTTGGTGTTACAGAATTTGTACAACTTCCAAAACTTCTAGGATCTACATATAGTTCTAGTAAGCAAGCATCAAACAGTCTTTTAGGCAAAGTGGATGATGTTATATTGAAAGATAGTAAGTATATAGCTGCTCCAACATCTGTTACAAAATTTGGTAAGCTTTATGATAAAGTTGTAGGTGTTGGTAAATATGCATTTGATATTAAAGAAGCAGGACAAGAGGTTGGACAGTATGCTCTTCAAGTGGGTACACAAAATTATTTCAACAAAGCAAATGAAACAGGCAATGCTGATGCTTGGGTTGATGGTTTCTTGTATGGATTTGGAGGAACAAATAAAGAAGGTGAAGGTGTGGGTGCTTTTGTATCTAAAGAAGGTGCTGAAAGTGCTTTGATGGGAGGTCTTACTGGTGGACTTATGCAAGCTAGAGGAACCTTTCTAGAAGATAGGGCTACAAAAAGCAATACACAAAAACTAATCTCTCAACTAAATACAGTTCCTTCTTTTCAAAAAGCATTTAAAGAAAGACTAGACGCTGCTAATAGAGGAATTGTTCTTCAACAACAACAACAAAGTGCTGTTGTTCAAGGAGATAAATTAGAAGCTAAGGATCTTGACTCTGATATGTTACATAACTATCTTGCTCCTAGAATCAAGTATGGTAGGTTTGATATGGTTATGGATGACATTCTTGATCTTAAAACTCAAGCAATGACTAATAAAGGGCTTGATGCATTGAAAGAGGAAGGAATGGCAAATATCAATGACACTGTTGATTCATTTCTAGCTCGCATTGCTGTAATTGAAAAAACAGCAGAGGGCATCAATGATCTTTACAAGTCTACAAATTTAAGATTTGGAGGTGAGGTTGATGAAACTGGTAAACGTTTATATCCAGATGAGGTGATTGATAGAATGATTTATGCTGCTTCTAAAGTGGCTGATTATGATTTCCGTATTCCACAAGTGGGGGCACGTATAGCTAACTCTGGAATATCAATAGACGAAGCTTTAACAACATCTGTATTAGGATCTTCAGAAGAAGCTAAGAAAGCTGAAGATGTTATAATGTCAAAAATTGATGAACTTAATTCTACAAATGCAGATGAACTCAAAAGCGAGTTTAAACAAGTTGTAGAACTTAATCTTCGTAGAAAAAAGTTCTTAGATGAATACAATGAGATAAAAGAAAAACCACAAGAATACACTCCTCCAGAAGTTACAGAAGAAGAAAAGAAACTTATTGAAGAAGAGGTTGCAGGTGCTCCAAAAAAGTTATTAAGAGTTAGAACAAAAGATGGTGATAGAGATCTTGAAATAGGTACAGAATACTTCTTAGGAAGGAAGACTAAAAAAGATAAAGATGGTAATCCTGTATACGGGTTCCCAAGAATAACTATTCTTGGAGAAACTGAAAAAGGATTGGTACAAGTTAAAGATATTAATGGTAAGATACATTTTTTAACTAAGGCTGAGATAGCAACATTTAAACTTGGCAAGGTTAGTAGTACATTAGCTGATAAGAAAGCTAAGTGGTTTTTAGATAATGTAAATAACCAATTTGCATTTAAACGTAAAGGTGGTAAAAAACCTTTGATAGGAAGACTTGAATATAATCCAGAAGGAAGAATTCTTGATTTTGTATATACAGATTATAAAGGAGAAGAACAAACAATAGAAGTTACAGGTGACCAATTTATTCCTCAAAAAGGATATGCAAACGCTCTCATTACCAAAGTTGGTGAATATACAGTTGCTGAGCAAAAAGCTCTTGAGGAATTTAAAGAAGAAGTTGATACTAGAAAGACAGACAAGTTAACAAATAGGTTCAACATCATCAACAATGTTTATCAAAAAACAAAAGCAAGTCTAGAAGAAGTAAACAAAAGACTTGATGCTAATAGAAAGAAGCTAGAAGATGCTGAAGAGGCTTTAGCTAATATAAATAAAACAGCTAAAGGGCTTCCACGTAAATCATTTACAAAAGCAATTAGAGCAACAATAGATAGTCTTGCTAATACCAAGAAAACTCTTGAGGATGAAAACGCTGAATTAGAAAATCAACAAGATGAATTAGAAACAAATATCGCCTACTTCAGGGATATGATGGATAATCTTGGAGAGCTTCCTGGTGAAAGAGGAATTATTGACGAGCTTAAAGATGATGTTAAAGTTTTACAAGAACTTATAGACCATACAACTGATACTATTAAAAATGGTAAATCTTTATTAGAATCTGTTGAAGCAGCACTCACTAATGCACTGTCATTGTTTAATGATTTTGTAAGAAGGTTAAAAGAAGAGAATCCTGACACTCCATTATTCTTACAACAATTCCAAGAAAAAATAGAAAAGTTTCTTGGGGAGGAGGGAGCTAGATTATTTGTAGAGCAAAAGTTAGGATACACAGAAGCTGTGTTAGATCTGGAAGACCAGATGGATACATTTAAAGATGAGCTTAAAATTCCTGAACTAACTAACAAGGTTGATAAGCTCAAAGAACAACTTAGTGAATTACAATCTGGAATTAAAGATTTACTAGATGAGCATAGGGCTAAGGCTATAATACTATCAGCATTTGAAGATGCTGCTGAAAGATATAGGGCACAAAAGTCTGAAGAAGAGAGAATGAGAAATAATGAAGCTCTGATGGGTGAACTTATGGGATCAGCAGATCCTGGTTTACAAACAAGAACTTATGACAAAGCTTATGAAGCTGAGTCTAAAAAATCAGATCCATCTGTTGTTCTATCTACAATAACTCCAAGTAAGTCTGAACAACCACACGTTAAACGTGCAAATCTTTTTGGTATAAATTTTGGTAAGTTCACACAAGCCAAGAAAGATAAAACAAAAGGTGTTGTTATAACAATTGCAAATGAAGCTGATTATGGTCTTGCAGGACTTACACAACATCTAAAAGATGTAAGTGATGCACCTGAAGAAGAAAAAGCAAAAATTGATCCTAAGAAAACAGTTGTATTTGTTGTTGTAGCAGAAACTAAAAGTGGATCTTACAGACCAGTTAATGTTAATGGAGATGTAATTGAAGATTCTGGAGAAACTATCACTTTTGATAACGCAATCTACCAAACATTCCCTGATCCTAAACTTCAATGGAGTGCTGAATATGGTGGTAAATCAATGTCTAGAGATGATCAAGCAGAAGATCGCCAAGCTACAATAGAATATTATAAAAAGGAATATAGTGAATGGCATGCAGATGCTCTTGCTAATCCATCTAATGCTCCTCATTCATTTGAAGCATCTTTTGGTACACCTACCGTTGTAACACGCAAAGATGAAAGTGGTAATGATGTTAAAGACTATGATGCTTCTACATCAGTGGAAGAGGCTGGATTAATAACAGAAGCAGAACTTAGAACAAGACCTGTTATATACATACCAACAACAAACAAGGTGGTAAGTAAAGGATCTACATTCTTTGATAGTCCACTAGGTAGACCGTTCCTATCTCTACGCAATGCTTATGTAAAACTTCAAAACAGAAGACTTACAAAAAAAGAAGCTGAGACAATATATGAAGCAATCTATAGACTATCTGTAGATGTTTACGAGAAGGGCAATGCTAAATCAGATGAGTCTCGTAGACTATTCAATTGGTTAAAATCAATTGTCTATTGGGGATCTCCAAAAAATGCCACTGGTTACAATAGCATATTCTTTGAAAAGACTGACCAAGGACTTATGTTATTCATATCTGGAAAAGGTAAATCTTTTCCTTTTACGCCTACCAAAATCATAGATAATAAAGCAGAGATTCTTGCTGGTATAGGATTGATGTATAACAACATCAATTACACAATGGTTAGTTCTGACTCAGCTCTAGAAAAATGGAAAGATGCATACGAAGAAATAGTTTCAATATCTCCTGATGGACAAATTGAAACAAGAGAATGGCAGAATTATCAAACCTATCTCTTATCTAGAGAAGGAAGAAAATCTGATGAACCACTTCCCCTATCTACACAAATAGTTCCTTATAAAGAAGATGCTCCCAATAGAGATGGTGTATATTTCACTCTTACAGATACAGCAGACACAGAGAGATATTCTAATCCTCCTAAGCCTGTAACTATAGTGGCAGCAGCACCAACAGTAATACCTGCAACACTTGCACCTGTAGCTCCAGGAGCACCTGCTCCAAAAGCATCAGCACCAATAGTAACATCACCTGCTCCTATAGTAAAGATGGAAGGAGAGTTTGATATCGATGGTGGTGAGAACAAAATAGCAGTAGGTGATCATGGTGTAGTTACATTTACAATTGATGGAAAGAAATATATAGAGACAGATGGTAAAGAAGGATTTGATATTGTTGAGCTAAAGGGAGCAACTGTCCAAAGTTTAATGGATAAGCTTAAAATTAGTAAAGAACAAGCAACACAAAATGTTGCAAATTATATTATTAGTAAAGTAAATCCTCAACTTGAAGCTTCTAAAAAAGCTCCAGAAGCTCCTGTAGTTGAAACTAAAACACCTGCTTCTACAGATGCTACAACAGATATAGAAAAAAGAAGACAAGAATCTTTAAATTCTATTGTAGAGACTTATGATAAAGGAAGAGATTTATCTATAGGTACAGCAACAATTACCAAGATAGATGGTACTAAAGAATCAATATCTGATTTAAAAGATGTTGTTACAACTGGAGATCCTTTTCAAAGATTGAAAGATTCAATCAATGCTAGATATAAAGAACTAGCTGCCCTAGAAGAAAATAAGTCTACTACTAAATTTAGTCAATCTTTTGGAGACTTCACTGTCTATGAAGGAAGTGATGGATCATATGATGTACTTGATAATGCTGAGGAAGGTGTTATAGCTGAGTATGTTAAAACAAAAGAAGAAGCTATACTTATAGCTAAGAAAGCTGATATAGAAAAAAGAAGAAAAGAATATTTATCTTTACCTATTATAAAAGTAGAAGAAAAAGATACTTGGATGTATAATCTAGGTACTTTCATGACTAAAGATGGAGAGTTTAATGGAGTAACTTCAGAAGATGTTATAAAAAAAATCAATGCTAAATATAATGCAGAACTAACTGCTTTAGAAGGAGTTAAATCTGTTTCTACAAAAGCTGAAACTTCTACACCAACTACTAGAACTGTTACTCTCACTGCTGATGAAGTGAAAGCTGCAAGAGAGCAGATGAAAAATTCAAGAGGGGCAAGACCTCCTGAACGTAAAATTATACAGGAACAAATTAGAAAGTTTAAACCAGAAAACTGGAAACAAGTGGAAGCTTGGTTAAAAGCTAATTTTCCAAATCTTCCTGTGTACCGAGTGAAAAATGCTATTCAGGGTGTAAATGGTGCTCAAGCTTGGGGTATGTTCAAAGATGGAGCTATATACATCTATGAGAATGCTGAGGTGGGTACAGCCTATCATGAGGTGTTTCATGCTGTATGGAGAATGTTCTCTGATCCTGTTGAACAAGTGGCTGTAATGAATGAGTTCAAGAAAAGAAGTGGATCATTTGTAGACAGACCTACAGGACAAACAATTAAATATTCTGAAGCTACAGATATTCAAATAGAAGAACAACTTGCTGAAGAATTTAGAGACTACGTACAATATAAAAAGATACCACAAAAGCCTGCTAGTGGAAGACCATATATTGTTAAATTATTCCTAGACTTAGTAAATTTTATAAAAGAATTTTTTGTTGGTAGAAATGCTGATACAAACACAGAGAAGCTATTTGAGAAAATAGGAACTGGATATTACAAACAATTTAATTCAAATGAATATTCTTTAGCATTTGCTAAGGAAGGAATTATAGATATAGAGGAAGCTTATGCTTCTTCTGATAGTGCTTTTCGTGTTAAGGATATTCCTGCTGACCAAGTGCATGACATTATGCAAGAGATGACTTACTCAACTCTTATAGGATTAATTAAAGATAACAAGAGTTTGTTTAGTATTCCTAAACTAACTAAGAAAGATTTAAAAGAGTTGTATGAAAAACTTCTTGTAAACATGCAAGAGTTAGCTCTACTTCCAGCTCAAGTTGCTGAAGAAGATATAGAGGCTAAGATAATCACTGCTGAAGAAGGTGCTCTAACAATAGCTAATTCATTCTCTCTTTGGAAAAAGATAACAGACGAATGGGAAGAGATTAAGAAAAAGCATCAAGAATATTTAAAGACATATGATATTGAGTTTGATGAGGATGCCACTAATATGTCTAAAGATGAAGATAATTCAGGTAAGGAGGATTATCAAGATGCTAGAAAAATAGATGTATTCAAGAAAGCAAATGGTGCAATTAAAATTCTTCTTTCTACAATCCCAATTGTAAATAATGCTGGTGATTTAATACCATCATCTGTAAATGGTGCAAAGCTTCTTCCAACAAGTCAAGTGTTTATGGCTCTTATGAATAACCTACATACATCTACTAGTATTGATGAGATGATGAAAAGGTTACGTGAGATGGCTAAAAGCGATCCTAACTATCGTACGTTATACAAAAGACTTACAAATACAAGTTATAAAACAGACACACTTGATCTTGCTGATATTAATGAGGTTCATGATGGTCAATTACTTTCTGCTTTCTGGAGAGTGTTCAAAAAACAAAATCCTGATGTAAAGAATGTATACATATTTGAGAATGGTGAGATTGAAATAGGTGATTCAAATCTATCAAACGCAGCTAGACAAGTTAGTAGAGAATATGTAGAAGCTTTCAAAAAGATGATCACTGAGAAGAATCCTTATTTTGAATACTCTACATCAAAAAAAGCCTACATTGGTTTAGCAGATGGTACTAAAGCTATTAGAGAGGCTTTTAAAAAAGCAAAAACAAATAGTGATACACTTGATATAATGATTAGCTTCTTGGGTTCAATGGGTATTGAATTTAAGAAAGAAGAGATAGTTAAACTTCCTAGAGATAAACAAGATGCATTCAAATTTGCTGTAAATGGTATTTTAAGTAGTATTGAAAAATCAAAGAGCGTTGCTACAGTTACTGGTAAAGTGTTAGACCTTGAAGGAAGATTCATGGGTCTATCTACAATCAGAGCAGCAATAAACAATCCTGAGTTTGATAGTACGTTCTTCAATGTAAAAGGAGAACGCATGCAAGCTTTTATTGGAACTAACACAGCTAGTGATTTGTTTGAAGCTCTTTCAAAACTTACTAATAAAAGAGAAATTCTAAGCACTCCATATGCATACCTAATTACAGATGAGTTTTCACAGTTCTCTGTTATTATAGATAAAATGTTTGACAGTGAAACAGGAGATAGAATTTCTGGTTCTGAAGACTTAATGAAAGTGGGATATGCAGACGGTACAGTTAACATGGAAAATGGTAAAAAGAAAGAATCATCTAGTCTAAACTATAAAGAGCGTCTAATTCAAGAAATCAATCTTAACTTAAAGGGATGGTATTACAACCTTGTTCCTGGCGATGCATCTATAGAATGGATGACAAAGATGGGTAACCATGTTTCTGTAGATAGATTACTTTCTGGATTTGGAGATGTTCATAAAATATTCAAAGGATATTTTATTTCTGAATTAGCACTATCTAGAAAAAATCGTACTATTGTTGCTGGTGAGAAAAGATCAGAAAGAGATCTTAGGTTCCTTAAACCTATTCTTGAGAATTATGATAAATCACTTCATAACGATATTCTTAATGCAACAGGAACTGAATTAGAAGTTTATGAAAGATTTAAAAGTAAAATAAACAATGCTGTAGAAGCATTCATTACTAAAGAGTCCACTAGTTTAAAAAACACTCTTAGGGAATATGGTATATTAACTTTTAAACCAGAAACAGGATATCAAATTGAAAACATAGCCTTTGCTGAAAAAGAAAATGTATCAGAAGGTACACTTAACAGACAACTGAATGCTGTTTCAATTAACTACATGATCAACAATATTGAATTTCACAAAATTCTTTATTCTGATCCATATCAATATTCTGATGAGCTGAAGCGTATTAAAAACTTTAACTCTCCACGACAAGCAATTGTTAATGGTTCTGCTGCTATGAATGCTGCTTACCAAAAGATCTGGAACAAAAACTATAAGCCAGGAGACATTGGATATACAAACTTCACTGATGACTTCTTTAGAACAGCAACTCTTGAGGATGTTATTGGAAGAAGTGATCTTAAAGACTATGGTACATTCGAAGAAACAGATGGTGGTGGTGTTATATCAATGAAAGCTCTTCGTCAATTTAAAATTAGAGCTGGTGAATGGAATTCTGACAATGAGTTACAATATGAGTATGATATAGCTTATGAGAAAGTTGTTAAAGGTTTACCTCTTAATGCTAAAGAGAAATCTTTTAACATAAGAAAATTTGAAAACCAAGATGGTTCTATTTCTTACATAGGAAAGAATCCTGATATAAAAAGCACATACACTCCAATCAAACCTATTGTAGCTGGTAATAAAGGAAACGGTAGACTCTACAATGATGTTCTTCTAGATAAGTTTGCACTCTATCCTTTGTCTTTTCGTATTATGCATACAATTAATGCTAATTCAAATGCTGTTAAGCAATATGAGAAAATGGCAAAAGAGAACATTGATTATGTTGTATTTGCTACAGGTAGAAAGGTTGGTGCTGAGAAATTAAATCCTATATACAATCCAACAGATGGTTCATTTAACAATGATGAGTATGAAGGGATTATAAATGTTCCATTTGGAATCATGAGTATTCAGTCTGAAGTTCCTTCTAAAGATACAACAGATGTGTCTAGAGGATCTCAGGTTACTAAACTTGTTACAATGGATTACATGGAAGCAGGTGTACCTGTTGACTTTGAAATAAAAGATAAACCAAAAGCTACATTTACAGAAAAATACAATGCATGGTTTGATTTAAAAACCGAAGAGGCTAAAGAGGCAGCATCTCCAATATACAAAGAGATTAGGAATAACAGGATGCTCCTTGAAGAACTCATGGATGAGAGCTACAATCAACTTCTTAAGAAACTGGGCATAGAAGAAACAATTGTTAATGGTCGCAAAGAGTTTAACATTACTGACTTCTCTAAGGCTGCAGAAACTCTTCGTGCTGAGATTATGAAAAGAGAAGTTAATGATAACATTAATGATGCTCTTGCAGGATTTTTAAAGGGTGAGGCAGTTCTTGAAGCAACACCTGCATACCAACAAGTTAGAAACATTCTTTATTCAATAGCTGATAAGAATGTAATTAGTCCTAAAATGAATGGTGGACTCAAGGTTCAGATTTCTTCTACATTCTTAGAGAGTGTAAAAGCTAAGCCTATAGAGTTTACTAATAAAAAAGGAGTAACTAAATACAGTTATGAATCTGACACTCTTGATTTCTATAAAGATGAAGATGGTAAACGTGTATGTGAAATAATAGTAGGTAGATGGTTTAAGAGTGATATGACAGATGCTGACCTTCTTAACTATCTAAATAATACAAAAGAAGGACAAAAGATTCTTGAAGGTGTAGCATTTCGTATTCCTACACAGAAACAAAACTCAATTGATGTATTTAGAATTAAACAATTCATGCCTAGAGAGTTTGGTGATTCTGTTATAATTCCTTCTGCACTTGTTAAAAAGGTTGGATCTGACTTTGATATTGATAAGCTTAGTTTGTATTTCAAGAATGTTCTTGTTAATGCTAAAGGTTTACCAGTGATAGTTCCTTTCTTTGGATATGGAGAACAAGCTAAGAAAAAAATAAACAATTGGTTAATTGAGAATGAACTTAGTTCTTTGTCAGCCAAAGAAGATGCTGATGCTATTGATAATCTTTCTGAAGAAGATGAAGATAAAGACATATCTGAAATAGATAAGTATTACAAAAAGTCTTTGCAGAATGCTTATATAGAATCAATGCAAAATTTAATCACGCATCCAAAGAACTTTACAAGGCTAACCACTCCAAACTCAGCAGATCAATTAAAAGATCTTGCTAAAAAAGTAACGAAGCAACTTGGATTTGATGAGTTTGACTACTCTGCTACAGGAAACATGTTAAGTAGAAGATTTATGTCTAGGCTAAGACATGCGTTTGTAACTGGTAAGTATGCAATTGGTATTGCTGCTGTTAACCAAACAAATCATTCTCTTAACCAAAGGCAACCAATATATGTAGACTTTGATAGATTTGATAATGTAAGCGACACTGATAAGAAATGGCTTACAGGTGGTACAGGAAAACAAGAAGATCTTAGAATTAAGTTTAAAGACTTCAATAGATTAACAATGAAAGGTAAGATGGTGGCTACACTATCTATGATTAGGAATGCTGAAAAAAGCGAAAAGTATCCTGATGGTCAAGATATTTCTGATATCATTGGTCAGTTCATTGATGGTTATGTGGATATATCTAAAGGTCCTTGGATTATGGAACTTGGTGCTACACCAAACGTAGCTTCTACATTCCTATTTCTTGTTAAGATAGGAGTTCCTATTGAGCAGGTGGCTTATTTTATGAACCAACCAATCATTCGCGATTACTTACGTTCAATTGAAAGTGCTGGTTATTCATACTTGTTCATGGACAAGTTTGTAAAAGATATTAAAGAAAAATATAAAACAGCATCAGGAGTTAAATTTGAGGAGATTCCATCAGCAGAAAGTCTTTATAAAACTATTGGCGCAAAAGAACTAACACCTGAACAAAATGCTGAACAGCAATTTATTCTAGATGAGTTCTTGAAATATTCTAAGATGGCTGAACACATGTTTCAAGTTACACAAGGATCTAACTTTGATACATCAACGTTCAATGATCCATATCTAGTGTTCAAGAAAATGATGCAATTGATCAAAGCAAGAAAATCAATCATTTCTTCTGTAGACGATCTTCTTAAGAACTCGTTTATAGGGAAGATGAGTTCATACATTTATGACATTAGAGATGCTTTTGCTGAGATTCTTAAGTCTGATAACCCCACTGTAAGAAATGTAGTTCAAAGAGTTTTGGTAGATTATATTGATATACCTGATAGAGATTTTGTTAGGGTGGCACAGAAAGCTGTTAATGATTTATTTGATTGGGCTGTACAAGTGGATATAAAACTTAACTCACACGTACAATCAATTCTTCTTGGAACTGATACAACTAATAGTGCTGCTAGACAAATCTATGATGTAATTAAACCTATACAAGATAACATTAGTCATCCTTTACATAATAATGTAGTTGTTAAAAATTTAGTTCCTAGATTTGCTGAGAAAACTGGACAGGTTAATAATCTAAAGATTAAAAATTCAGCTAACAAGATTTATGATCAGAATCAAATGATTTACGCATTCCAAGAACTAGAAAAGCATTTGGATCTAATTGATAAAAGTTTATACAAAAAACTGATAGCATTATCTGTTCTTCAATCAGGACTGACTAGTTCTCCAATATCATTTACGTCTCTTCTTCCTTATGAAGACTTTAAGAAAATATATAATAAAACTTTATCTACATTAGAAACATTCCCTGATTTAGCTAACTTTGCTAATCTTAATGTCTTCCAAAGAAACAACTGGAACAATGATGAAATTGTTCCTTACAAGAAAGCTAAGTTAACACGTAGCTTTAACACAGGAAGATCTTATTATAGAGAATTAGCATTCGGTGATGTAGAAAATATAGAAAACGACATAAGAGGAAAGAAGATTCCACAAGTGATAAAACTATCTGCTCTATCTAGAGAATCAAATAATGACATTATAACATATAGCTGGGAAGTAGATCCAGATGTAACAGATGCAGATAAAAGAGGAGGAATTAAAAATGCTAAACAAAAGAAACTTAAAATGAGAAAAGAAGGTGACTTCTCATTCATTAGGAAGGGACTTTTCAGAAAGGTGATGGTGGGAAATGATCCTCTTGTTCATCCAGACAGAAAGGGTAATCCTCAATACATCTACAAGATGATCAATGCTTGGGGTGATTCATTCAGAGCTAATGAGTTTTATGATTCAGCTCGTAAGTCTGTAGTTGAGAATGGATATATCAAAGTGGATAAAGAAATAGATGATTTAACAATAGCTGCTTATTTTAAAGTGGTTGATGAAAAAGAAATTTCTACAATTACACCAGAAGGCTTACCAACAATAGATAATAATAACCAAAACAACTGTGGATAATGAGTAAATGTTCATTAGATATAAAGATTGATATTATAGATAAAGTTAGAAATAATCTTGATGGTCAAGGTATGTTTGCTACATCTAGACAAACTCTAGAAATCACTAATATCAAAGAAGCAAATGATGCTATAAGAAAAGTTAATGAAAAGTTTCGTGAAGAAGTTGCTTCTTATAGTACAACTGCTAGGAATGTTGTTTACATAGAACCTTCTGACAATCTCACTCAGCAGTATTATAATAAATACATGGATGAGCTTGGTGTAAACCAGCTTAACGAAGAAGAAAGACTTAGAGGAGGATATACAGAAGAAGATCGTGGAGAATTTTTTCAAACAGAAGAAATGTCTATGTCTATTGCTTCAAAAGAGACATTAGATAAGGTGAAAGACGCTGCTAAAAAAATGGGTATTGATATACAAGCTCTTGCAGCTTATGCTAAATCCAATCCTGAGGTGGATTTAAGCTCTGTAAACGGTGTTGCTGATCTTGTAAGAGGAATCATTGCATTTGCAGAAGGAAAGGAATCTATAGCCCTTACAGAGGAAATGGTGCACCTTGCTACAGCTATTCTAGAACAAACCAATCCCAAGATGGTCACAGAGATGATCTCTAAGATTGACAAGTTCAAAATCTATGACATTACACTTAAACAATATTCAGGCAATAAGAACTATCAACTACCTAATGGTAAACCAGACATTCGTAAAATAAAGAAAGAAGCTGTGGATAAACTCATAGCTGAAATCATTGTTAACAATAATGAGAACATTGATCAGTTCCCAGAACTAAGAGAAGAAATCAATCAATCCACTGTGAGAGGTTGGTGGAACAGCATCCTCGAATTCATTAGAGGATTATATAAGACGTCTAACATTTCTATATTCGAAGAAACTGCTGCTCAAATCATTGGTGGAGAAATAGGAACAGTTGCAGACATTACAGAAGAAGGTGTATTCTTCCAAGTTAATGATATTCAAAAGGCTATAAATGATAAACTAGATGCTACAGATAAAAGCATAGAGAAGGTGGTAGAAGTTCAAAAGACTGCTGATCCCCTACTACTTGATTCAGAAGAAGCTAATAACTATTATAGAACTAAGAAAGCAGATGGCACTTGGGAAAGAGTTACTAAGAGGGTTACAGACAGAGTGCAAGCTTGGTATAAATCTAAGTTTGGTGCAAAGCAATTTACTCCTGAAGAGAAAGCATTCAATGAATTAAAAAGAAAATTTGGTGTTCAAGGACATAAAGATCTTGAAGAAATACATGCAAGATTCTATCATAAAGATGGAACTAAACGAGATGTTCCTTTAGACAGACCAATTAAGTTTGATAACTTAAGTGAAGGTTTGTATGAAAAGCTTGAGAATTATTATACAGAACTTATTGGAAGATTTGATCCAAACACAATTATAAGATCTGAAGTGATCATCTATGACAAGAAGAATAAAGAAGCAGGAACAATTGACTTCTTAGCTATTGAACCATCAGGTAAGGCACACATCCTAGACTGGAAATTCATGCATATAACCAAAGATGATGTTGCTTGGTTCAAACAAGGAGCATTCAATATTCAACTTGGTACATACAAAAAGATTCTTCGTGATAACTATGGTATAAAAGAATTTGGAATGACAAGAGCTATTCCAATATCTATGGAGTTTAAACTTAAAGATAAGAAAGATCCTAAAGCTGGATATAACCTTAAAGGAATTGCTGTTGGTTCTGCTGATCCTACAAAGATTACAGATGTACGTTTAATTCCTATTTCTGAAGAAACTGAATCTACAGGATTTGAATCTTTAGATATTGTAATTAAAAAACTCAACGGTCTTCTTGCTCAGATTGGTACAGAAGAAGTTACTGATGAACAAGAAAGAGAATTTAAAATAGAACGTCTAAATACATTAAGAAAAGCTATTCGTAAAGCTCAAGGATCTTTAGACATTGCCCCATTGGTTGGTGTAATTGAAGTGATGAGAAAAGAGGGTGATAGAATTCTTGGTGAATACAACACTACATACAAAAATAGACCTGCTAGATCAAGTGATTCAAATAACTCAGATTTATCTGACTTCTCAGGTGATATGAACAATTTCATCAAACTGTCTGATATATTTGTTAACATAGGTAGACAAATTGGTAGTCTTGTTTATACAGATGAAATGTTGAAACAAGCTAAGACAGACGAAGAAATTGCTGATGTTAAACAAAGAAAAGAAGTTCTTACTAAATTAAAAGATGAGTCTGATGCCATCTTTGATTCTAAAGAAAAAATTATAGCTGCTGCTCTTAATTTTGCAGACAAGCATGTAGGACAAAGAAACCTTGTAACAGGACTTCTTAAACCAGAAAGAGTTCTAAAAGGACTATCATCTTTGTTCAGAGGTGCTATTGATCTACCTAATAGATCAATTCAGATATTAACAAGACTTACAGGAGATGCTCAAACTAGAGCTGCTCAAGATGCTCTTGAAGAAGTGAAAGAACTCATGACAATTAGAGAGAAACTTTCTGCAAGAGGTGGTGATTTAAGAAAGCTTATTCAACAAATCTATCAGAAGGATGATAAGAATAAGTTAGTTAATAAATTAATATATAAGTATAGTAGAGAATTTCATGATACAGTTGATGCGAAAGCAGAAACTGGAGGTGATAAAGCTTGGTTACTTGGAAACATAGATGTTGAAGCTTATAAGAAAGAAGCTAATGAAATTATCAAAAAGCAAATTGATAGGATTGAGAAAGGAGTGTATACAGGATCAGCCCAACAAGAATTTGAACAAAAAGAAAAACAAATTGCAAGTGTTAAACGTCAATGGGATATTGAAAGAGAAGACTTTATTGGTTGGAACAATTATGTAATTAAAAGACATCCTCTTGCTAAATGGTATTCTGAAGAATACAAAAAAGTAATGAGTGATCCTGAACTACTTGAACTATATAATTTTATTAACACCTTTAATGAGAAAGCTAAAGATGTTGGATATATAGATAATCAAATGACAAAAACATTCTTACCATTCATTAGAAAGAGTATGGCTGAAGACCTTGTCTGGAATAATAGATTGTCTGTAATGGATAACTTCTATAAGAGTCTTCAGATAAACCCAGATGATGTTGGATATGGTACAGTAAATAGAGTGACAGGAGAACTTGAGAATAGTATTCCTAAGTATTATACATATGATTTTACAAACAAAGATGGTGTAAATGATTACTCTGAAGTGAGTGAAGACTTATTTAAGAATATGATTCTTTATATTCAACAAGTGAACAAGTATAAATATATGAGTGAAGTGGAAGGTCAGCTCAAGCTTGTTAAAACTATTGAGGAGTTCAAGAATCATCTAAAAACAAACAGAGTTGGTAATGTTATTAGAAAAGGAGGTGTAGCAGAAGAAGTTGAAGGTAATGTTGATAATACTAAAATATACGATGACTTTCTTAGAGTGTTGTTGTATGAACAAAAGTATGTGCTTTCAGACTCAGATGTTCCATTAAATATTGATAAAGTGTTAAACTTTGTTAAGAGTAGTGTTAATTCAATTGCAGGCAAAGAAGTTTGGAAACCTAATGAAGGAAATACAGCAACATCATTGATGAAAACAATTGATGCTGCTAATAGAGGATTTCAACTTAAAACTCTCGGGTTTGAGTTTATATCTGGAGCAGTGAACATGTTTGGTGGTAATATTCAAATAGCTACACAGGCTGGTAACTATTTCAAAGCTAGAGAGTTTGCAGCTAATGAAACTAAACTTACAACACAAAGATTTGCAAACGAAGAAGATAAGGAGATGTTTGTTCAATTGATAAACACTTTCACTCCTCTAAAAGACGATCCTTCTTATCAAATGTATAAAGATGCAGGAATGTCAGCACTTACAAGAGCTAATGTTGGTGATACATTAATGTTCTTTATGAGGCAGCCTGAACTACTGATTGAGAAATCTGTGTTCCTAACACTTCTACAAAACATGATGATCGTTGATGGTAAGATTGTAAGCATTAGAGAACATGTAAATGCTAAATATAAAAACAAATATAACTCAGCTGCTAAATATAACGAAGTTAAAAATAAGATAAATAGTGAGATTGAAGAACTAAAGAAAACCAAATCATTAGATGTTACTAAGAAGCTAGTAAATGGTAAACTTGAAATTCCTGGATTAGATTTAAATAATAAAGAAGAATTACAAAGACTAACAAACCTATCCAGACGTATAACAGCAAATGCTACAGGTTCTATGGGCAAAGAGAACGTTAATAGAATGTCTATGTCTATATGGACAAAGAGTATGATGGTGTTTAAGAACTGGATACCTAAACTAGCTGATACAAGGTTTTCTGAGTTTAGAAAGGTGAGTGATGATTTCTCTGTAAGAATTGATGAAAACGGTATGGTTGAAGGAGAAAAATATGACATAGGTAGAATCAGACTTCTTCTTAGTGTTCTTGGTGAAGGTGTGTTTACAGGAGTTAGAAATCTTAACAATATAATTAATCTAAACGATGCTGGTCTAGAAAGACTTGATGAGATGTTTGAAGAGTTTAGAACAAAGTATGAAGAAGAAACAGGAGAAACTTTAAACATGGATAGAGACCAATTCATCGATCTGATTAGAACAAATCTAAGGAACCAGTTAAAAGAACTTGCTATTCTTGGAGCATTGTTGGAGTGATGTTAAGTCTTGGATTTGTTGCTCCTGATGATGACGAGGATAAAGCTACAAAGAATTTATACAGGTATGCCCAAAGAGTTACAGATAAGTTTGTAGGTGAGCTTTCTTTCTTCTACAATCCAGCTGAGCTTGAGAAAACACTTAGTGGAGGTATATTTCCTGCAATGGGTATAGCTAAAGATTTTTCAAGGTTCCTTGATCATTTTGTTAGAGAAACTACAGGACTTGATCTTGATCCTGAAACATCCACAGAAGATGTTAGGAAGAAAGCACAACCTATTAAAAATCTAATGAAGATGCTTCCTGTTACTAAATCTGCAGTGACCTATCTTTCTATATTTAATACAGAGTTTGCTAAAGAATTTGATGTAACAATACAAAAGGAAAATAATAGATAAAATTTAATCAAATGAATGTATCCTGTTCTGCCAAAGTTAATGCTTGCCCTGTGCTTCTAAGTTCTGCCTGCGTGTTCTACGAAGGAGAGAATCTGATATACACAGGAATTAACACCAATGACACTGTTGAAACAGCTCTTGAGAAAATAGATGCTAGGTTCTCAAACCTCATATTCACTGTTAATGTTACAGCACCTCTACAAAAAACAGGTACAGTTAACACTATAATAAGTATTCCAAAAGCTACAAGTTTAGTTGATGGATATTTAAGCTCAACAGATTGGTCTACGTTCAACAGTAAGCAAAATGCTATTACACTATCTACAACAGGATCTTCTGGTCCATCAACCTTTAATGCACTTCTTGGAACATTAAATATTCCTGATTACAGTGGTGCATTTTCAGGATTTGTTCCTACAACGAGAACACTCACTATCAATAGTACCACTTACAATTTGAGTGCTAATAGAGTCTGGAACGTAGGCACTGTAACTTCTGTAGGAATATCAATGCCTTCAGCATTCAATGTCTCTAATAGTCCTGTAACATCAAGTGGAATAATAACCATCACTGGTGCAGGACTAGCTTCTCAGTATATTAGAGGAGATGGACAACTTGCAACACTTCCTTCTTCTCCTAGTGGTGGAGGAGCTAGTATAAGTTACTATCTTAACGGTAGCGTGCCTTCTTCTGTTCCCACTTATCAACAAATGAGTAGAACTCCTGTATTTGGTTTAGGAACTAATTACACTACATCTACAAATGGATTGATTGCTCAGTTTCTTACAAATCCAGGAGATCCAAATTTTATTAACATTCCTGGAGGAGCATGGTTGGTAGATCTTTATTTCAGTGTAAGTTCTGCAGGAGGAACTCCTAGTTTCTATGTTGAATTATATAAATATAATGGCACTACATTTACACTAATAGCATCAAATGTAAGCAGTCCAGAACAAATTACAAATGGTACATCAACAGATTTATATACAACATCTGTAGCTGTACCAACTACAGCTCTTACATTAACAGACAGACTTGCAATAAAAGTGTTTGTTGATTGTAGTGGTAGGACACTTACGTTATACACTGAAGATAGTAAGTTGGCTGAAATAGTAACAACATTCTCCACTGGTATATCTGCATTAAATGGATTAATAGATCAAGTGCAATTTCTTGCTACAGGTGTAGCAGGAACAGATTTTAATATAAATTCAACAGCAGCTACACACACATTCAATCTTCCTGTAGCATCTGGTACAAATACAGGAAAACTAAACTCAACAGATTGGAACACGTTTAACAGTAAGCAAAATCAATTGAATGGTGTAGGGTTTGTAAAAGCAAACGGAACCACTATTACGTATGACAATTCTACATACTATCTAGCTTCCAATCCTAACAATTTCATACCCCTAACAGCATTAAGTTCTGCAGCTACAGGACTTACATACACAAACACAACAGGTGTATTCACTCTAACACCTGGATATGTAATACCAACAACAACAGAACAAACAAATTGGAATACAGCATACGCTAATAGAATTTCATCACTAACCACTACAGGTTCTTCAGGAGCAGCTACACTACTTGCTAATGTATTAAACATTCCTAATTATACACTTGCAGGACTTGGAGGTGTTCCCACAACAAGAACATTAACAATCAATGGCACAACATTTGATTTGTCTTCTAATAGAACATGGACAATTCCTTCTGATAATATTTATAATAGCGATGGTACGTTAACAGGTAATAGGACATTAGATATGTCAACCTATGTTTTAAATTTTTCTAATAGAATAAATTTCTCAACAAATCCATCTGGCTCAAACGATGTACCACTATTAGAAATTGGTAGTACAACTGCAATAGGGGGAAGAAATCAGTATGGACAATTAAAACTTTCTAGGTCTGCAAATCCTTCATCAAGTGCAACTATTAACCCTTATACTACTGATAATATATTTATTGGTGGTTCAGTTTCAAATGTAGTTTTAGGTTCAGTAGGTGTAAGAATTGGTGGTGATGCTGATTTAGGGAATAGTGCAAAGTTACAAGTTCAAGCTGGTTCAGTTGGAGCAGTACAATTTAACGCATCAAACGTAATGCGTTTTCTACTTGTATCTACTGCTACAAATGGTAGAGTTTGGAATTTAACATCTGACAATACTGGTGATTTTATCCTTGGTCAAACTTATGCATCAATAACTAATTCAATAAGAGTATTTGGTGCAACAAACAATGTTGGAATCAATGTAGGTGCTGGTTTAGATGCTGGATATAAACTAGATATTAATGGTACTGCGAGGGTGAGTAATGCTTTAACTTTTAGTGGTGGTAGTTATACTCTTGGAGAAAGTATGATATTTAAAAATGCTGCTAATGGTTTAGTAATTGCTGGTGGTGGAACTGCTTCGGATGTGATAATAGCAAATAAAAGTGGATTAGTTGTTTTTGAAGTTCCACCAAATACGCAAAATGGAGTATTTTATGGTGCATTATCACTAAATGGAAGTATAAATAATGGTAATTTTCAATGGACATCATCAACAAATATTTTAGCAATTACTGGAGATGTTAATGTTTCAAAATCAAGTACAAGTTCAGCATCAGAAATATCTGTAAAAGTTGCTTCTGGTGGAGGAACATTTAAAGCATACGGAAGTGGATTTGGTATTCCATCTCTTGCAAATAATGTTGCATTTGGTGCAATTTCTCCAAGTAATTTAATAATATTTACAAACGCTGCTGCTGCAAGTGGAGGAACTGGTAGTTTAACAATTAGGGGTGGAGGTTATGATACTGCTGCTGATATTTTGTTTATTGACAAAAATGGTTCAGTATTTAAAAATGGTTATGTATATGTGGGTTCATCAACACCAAATGCTTCTGCAATTACACAAATTGATTCTACCACTAAAGGTTTCCTTGCCCCAAGACTCACCACTACACAAAGGGATGCAATTGTTTCCCCTGCAACAGGATTACAGATATACAACACCACTACCAATAAAATTAGTTTTTACAATGGTAGTGCTTGGATAGAAGGTTCTGATAATATATACATTGCTGATGGTACGCTTACAGGAAATAGAACATTAAACACAGGAGGATTTGATTTAACGTTTACAGGAACAGATACAGCATCAGCAGGACTTGCGAAGTTTATCCAAATGACTCCAACGTTAGTTGCTGCTGCAAATAGTGATGTCTTAGTTGGTTTAGATATTAACCCAACATTTACCAATGGTGCTTTTACTGGGGTGTCAAACATTGGATTAAGAGTAGGAGCAAGAATAGGAGGTGTTGATAGATATTTAAATTTTATAAGCCCATCAAGTTCTACAGGAATAGGAACTATTGATGCAGGAGCAAGTAATTTTTTATACTTAAACGCAGGTGGAGGAATCACATTACAATTTGCTGGTTCATCTGTTGTTACAACTGCTTCTGCTACATCTTTTAGACCAAGTGGTGATAATTCTATTGATTTAGGTGGTGGTTTTGTTTCTGCAAGATGGAAAAATGTATATTCAGTAAATTATAGTGGAGACAATTATACTTTTAAGGGAGAAGTTTTTGCTGCACAAGTACCAGTAAATACAGGTATTCAGTATGATACAACAAATAAAATTTTACAATTTTATACAAATAATTCAGAGAAGTTTAGATTAACATCAGCAGGAAGGCTATTGTTAGGAACTACTTCAGAGAGTACGTTTATTCTTGATGTAAAAGGAACAACTCGTATTGCATCTTCAAGTAGTGCAGGTGATGATGGATTAAGGTTGACATCTTCAGATGGTGCTGGTATTGTTGATATAGGTTATAATACACTTGCAACAAATCAACCTTCATATTCAATTACAAAAAAGACAGGTGTTTTAACAAGTTTTAATGTTTTTGGTACATCATTTTTAATAGGTACAACAAATGATGCATTTGACGCAATTACAGTTCAACCAAACAATCGTTCAGTAAGTTTTAAAATAGGATATCAAGGTTTTCAATCAGGATATCAAGATATATTTTTAACAAGAAATACTGGAGAGATAAGTGTTGGGGTAAACTCTACAACAACTTTTACAAGTGCAGTTTTACACGCATCATCCACCACTAAGGGCTTTCTCCAACCAAGGATGACCACAGTTCAAAGGGATGCTATAGCAAGTCCTGCAACAGGCTTACAAGTCTATAATACTACTACTAACACTAATGATTATTATAACGGTACAGCATGGGTAAGTGTTGGTACAAATATTTACAACAGTGATGGTACGTTAACTGGTAATAGGACTGTTACAATGGGGGCATTTACGCTATCTTTTGACAAAAATTTGCTTGTAAATACGATATCAGTAGGATTAGGTAATGGTAACTTATCTTCAAATACTGCAATAGGTTTTCAATCTTTAAATGGTGCAAATACTGGTAATGGAAAAAATACAAGTATTGGTTATCAAGCAGGTTTTTTAAATACAAGTGGTTATAATAATACATATTTAGGTTATCGAGCAGGATATTCAAGTATTGTTGGAGATAGCAATGTCGCAATAGGTTATGAAGCAGGTTTTTTAAATACTTCTTATGCCATGACTGCAATAGGTTGTGAAGCATTAAGAAATTCAACTCAATTTTTTAATACTGCTATTGGTTTTCAAGCAGGTTCTGGTGTAACAACGGGATTATTTAACACCTTGATTGGTGGTCAAGTAATGACATCTACTTCAACTGCAAGTGATTGTACAATCATTGGTTATAGGGCAGGAAGAAATAATACTGGAGGTAATAATACCGTAATGGGTAGTAATGCTTTAAATGCAAATACTACTGGTGCTAGTAATCTTGTTTTAGGTTCAAGTGCTTTTAGTTTTAATACAACTGGTAGTTCTAATGTAATTATTGGTATTTCAGCAGCGAAAATTGCAACATCTACTGCTAATATAACATCTGCTACAAATTCAATAGCAATAGGTGAATCTTGTACTTTTGCTGACAATAATCAAAGTAATCAAATAGTAATAGGATTTAATTCACAAGGATTAGGTTCAAACACAACAACAATTGGTAACGCATCCACAATCACAAGTGCAATTCGTGGTAGGTTGTTGTTAGGAACTACAACTGATACGGGATTGTATCAACTCGATGTCAACGGAACTGCGAGGGTGAGTAGTATTTTAGCTGGAGAATCTGTCACAGGTGGTTCAATAACAATTTATAGTGGAAGTTTCGGGATGGGAATTCAATCTGGAACATTACAAATATTTACAGCTAGTGGAACAAAAGTAAGTTTAGGTCAAGGACCATCGGCATCATTTACAAGCTGGTTAGATGCTAACAATACAGGTGTAACAGCAAATAGAGAACTTATATGTACAGATATTATAAATTCTACTAGGAATTCAACTGTTTGGGGAGATCCAACTGTTGGTGGTGGAAATGGTTTACAATTTTCTTATTTTAAATCAGCTACAAATAATTACGGACAAGGTTTAACAGCTTTTAGTGGAGGTGCATATGATGCTTGGTATCAAGTAGGTGCAACAAATGGTGGTGGTTTTAGATGGTATCAAGGTACTACTGAAATATTCAGAACAACCTTGGCAAGAAATTTTTTAATTGGTACAAATACTGATGCAGGATTTAAACTTGATGTCAACGGAACTGCGAGGGTAACGGGAAATTCTACATTTGTAGGAACTGCAAATTTTGGAAATTGGTTAATTCAATATAGTGGTGGTTCTTTAGAAAGCACTACTTCGGCTGCACAAATTTATTATAATGGACCTATAAGAATTAATGGTACAACTCTACAAACAAATATTGGTTCAGGTGCAACAGGTGCAGGTATTTCAATTGGCTCTAGTGCAAATGCAGCATCAAATAATATATCTATTGGGATTAGCACAACTACAACATCTGGTCCTTCTGTTGCAATAGGACATAATGCAATAGCAAGTCAAAGCAGAAGGCAGTTAGCAATCGGTGCAAATTCAAGTGTTTTGCACCATAGTTGTATTGCGTTAAATGGTGCAGTTACCACTGCCACTAATCAATTTGTTGCAGGAGTAATGTGGTTTCCACAAGGTAATGAGGAAAGCCCTATAACAGATGTATATTTTGGTAGTGGTGTACAAAGGCAATACTATTTATCAGGTTCTTTACAAGGTCTTGATGGTGCAGGTGTTTCATACACAATAAATGGGAGTGGTGGACTAGGAACAGACTTTGCAGGTGGTAACATCACAATTGCAGGTGGTAAAGGTACAGGAGCAGGAACAAGTGGGGATGTAATATTGTCAACTTCTACCACAACTACAAGTGGAACTACTTTACAAACATTGACTTCAAGATGGTGGGTAAAAGGTAATACTGGTACATTTTCAAATGTTACAAGTCCTAACGCATCTGCACAAGTACAAATTGATTCTACAACAAAGGGTTTCCTTCCTCCAAGAATGACAACAACTCAAAAGAATGCAATAGCTACACCTGCTGCTGGGTTGCAAGTTTATGATGCTACATTAAACGTACCAAGCTATTATAATGGTACAGCTTGGGTAAATCCTGGAAGTGGAAGTGGCACTGTAACAAGCATTGCTACAACAGGACCAATAACAGGAGGAACAATTACAACAAGTGGTACAATAGGCATTACACAAGCTACAACATCCACTGATGGCTATCTATCTTCTACAGACTGGAATACATTTAATGGTAAGGCAAGTGGAAATATCTACACTTCTGATGGAACATTGACAGGAAATAGGGTGGTGACAATGGGTGTGAACACACTTAGTTTTGAGAAGGATTTGTTGATTAATGGATTAACAATAGGTAAAGGAAACAATAGTGTAGCAACTAACACTGTGCTTGGAGTTAGTGCAGGTTCTACTATAGCAGCAGCAACAAGAAGTGTTTTTATAGGATATGAAGCTGGTAAAAATGTAACTACAGGAGCATCTTATACAGGAAGTGTCTTAATTGGATATCAAGCTGGTCTTAATATGACCACTGGATATTGGAATGTAATGATTGGAGATTGGTCTGGTAGAGATTTAACAACTGGAACTAGGAACACTCTTGTTGGTGAAGCTAGTGGATATAAAATAACAACTGCAAGTGGAAACACTGTAATTGGTGATGGAGCAGGTGCAGGTATTACAACAGGAGGTAACAATACAATACTTGGTGTAAATTCAGCTCAAAGTATAACAACAGGAACGTATAATATTGTAGTGGGGTCAGCCTCTAGTGTAATAACAACAGGTAGTTACAATACATTTATTGGAAATTCATTATCTGGTATATCTCCAACACTTTCTAACAATATAATCCTTGCAGATGGTCAAGGTAATATGAGGCTAGTGGTTGATAATAGTGGAAATGTTTCTATTGGTGGAAGCACCACTTATCCAACTTTTTCAGGTAGTAAATTAGATGTTAATGGAACAGTTAATGTCACTGGGAATGTAGGAATAGGTGCAGTGCCTGTTGCAATAAGTTCTTTACAAGTTATTACACCTAACCAATGGTCTGGTTCATTTGTAGGTAATTTGAATGGGGCAAGGAATCCATCACAAACCTATGGCATACATCTAGGTTGGAACTATACAGGAGGCTCTGGTGAGTCTAATATCGTTTGGGGAACTGTTACAGGAGCATCTGTACCAAATCCACACTTAGTGTTCAGCACATGGGATGGCACAACTAAAACAGATAGAGTTGAGTTCCAAGACACTGGTAAGATTGTGTTTAAAAACTACCAAACTGAAACATCTTTTACAGGTACAGCTGTAGGTCATCTAGCATTTGATTCTGGTGGTAATATTCTTACAGTTGCTGTTCCTAGTTCTGTAAACATATACAATAGTGACGGTTCTTTAACTTCTGTTAGAACAGTGACAATTGGAGACCATTCATTAGCTTTTTCTAAAACACAAGCATCTTTAACAGGAGCAAATGATTTTGTTGGAACAAGTATAGTGTCAGCACCTACAACTAATGCAAGTATTACATGGACAGCTTTAAAAGGATTCTTTAACTACCAAGGAATATTTAGTCCTACATTTGGAGGTAATATAACATTCCAAAATTCTAACTATGCTGGTC
>Ga0187842_1000092_pt1 | contig 45189 bp, 44 predicted proteins | sample SpaLakP09_SKY_41_FD_134514 | JGI IMG/M metagenome (GOLD analysis project Ga0187842, IMG submission 134514) | Oligotrophic lake water microbial communities from Sparkling Lake, Wisconsin, USA - SP09_SKY_41 | ecosystem: Environmental > Aquatic > Freshwater > Lake | place: USA: Sparkling Lake... | reverse complement strand
GTTCGTAGTAGGTGTAGGTGACGGTATCGAACTTCGACTCATCCTGCGGTGCGAGCACGGCCTCGGCGTCTCCACGGAAGTACTAGCCGGCCATGGCAACGATGTGCGTCTTGCCCCGCGCGAAGAACTGCCCCAGGTGCAAGCCGAGCTTGTTGTCCGGGTTGGCCGAAACGTGGTGGAACTCATCAACCGCGATCAGTCGGTCGTCGAACGCCTCCACACCGTAGGCATCGACCGCGAATCGGAAGGTCGCATGGGTGCAGACCAGCACCTTGTCGTCCCCTTCAAGGAATGCGCAGAGCGACTTGACCTTCCCTCCGTTGTCGTTGCCTGGCGCGTTGCATAGGTTCCACTTGGGTTCGACCTGCCAGTCAGACCAGAAGCCGTACTTCGACAGCGGCTCGTCATTGAAGCTGGCACCGATGGACTTCTCCGGCACAACGATGATGGCCTGCTTCAAGCCTTGATTCTTGAGCTTGTCGAGTGCCACGAACATCAGCGCACGGCTCTTGCCCGATGCGGGCGGCGACGTGATGAGGAGGTATTGGTCGCCCCGCTTGTCGTATGCCCTCTCGTGCCTGGGCCGCATCCCAAGAGCATTGGCCTTGTTCGATGCGCCGTTTCGGGCGTAGGTGACGGAAACGGACGGTACGGACTTGATCTTGTCGCTCATGCGTTGGCTCCCGCTCTGCGCTTCTTGCCCGGTGCAGCCGAAGCGGTCATCTTGGTATAGAGGTCAAACAGCTTTTCCAGCCGCTCGGTGTCGTTCTTGAAGCGCCGACCGATGTAGATGCGCTCCAGCACTTCGTCGTTGCGATCATGGGCGGCGAGCAGATCAGCGGGCATGTTCTCAGGGTCGTACAGATCTGCGATGGTCGCCGGGAAGTGATGCTCCCGCGCCAGCAAAATGTCCTCAGCGCAGCGCGTGAGGTCGGCCTTGTTCTTCTCCGTCAGCGTTGGTACGGGGAAGGTGTTCCATCCGAGGGTATTGGAGTACGAAAAGTCGGTTCGCATCCGAACGCAGACTGTCCCGATCCAGACCCAGTGCAGCCGCGCGGCGATCAGCGCGAGGTTCCACAGCGGGGCGTCATAGAGAGCAAACGCTTTTTCTTGCACCACGCAATGTGGCTCCAACAGGCCGATAGGAAGATAGGGACGATTCTCGGAACTTACGCGCGGGACAACCAAGACGTGACTATTCCCCATCGTCTGCTCACGGAATCGCCACGGGGTGTCGGCCAGTTTCTGAGCACTGGCGTCCTTGGTCGCGGCTCGCCTTGCACTGGCTACGTCCTTAACACGTCGGGCTATGGCTGGAATGGCAAGAGCGGCCTCCGCTTCCTGATCCGCGATCCAGAGGCAGGCGCGGGGCGCAGCGTCGATAAACTCCTTTGAGCCGTAGAAAGGCCGGACGAAGCGGGCGGCCTCCGGCGAACCGGCTATAAGATTCCGTGCCTCGTCGTTCGAGAAAATCAGCGCCGCCCCATAGTAGGGATGATTGCCGAACTGCATCGGCGTCAAACCGTTCTGCGGCCTGGCTGCAGGCTGCACTTCGATGTTCGGCGCGGCGACGAGGTAGGCATTGATGTTGTCCACCTGCTTGCACTCGACCGATTCGTGGCTACTGTCCCGAATTGAATACAAACGGCGCGTGAGGCCGGGCATGGTGGAAATGCCAACGATTACCACGGTCACGCCTGCATTGTGGCTGGCTAGATTGGCCCATTTGAACGAGGTGTGCGCAAAGACGATGGCATTGCCTGTAACAAATATCTCCGGCCAAAGCGTCGGCACCTGCTGGCCTTGGCAAATGGAATTGGTGGCAACGAACGCAGCAGATGAAGGCGTGTGAGTCCCGTAATCTGCCGCCTTCAAGAACCAACCGGCCACATAGTCGAGTGACTTCCAGTTTTTCACGCGCCCATCGAACAAGGCACCAAGATCAGCTTTCTGCGAGGCACTCTGCCATTTGCTGCCAAGGTACGGTGGATTTCCGCAGATGTACGTCTCGCCTCCTTCGTTCTCGAAGTCAATCTCTGCCTGATCGAGCGGAGAGCCGAACAAGTCATCGGCCTTCACCTTCACGCCGGTGCCGGTCGGCGGGCAAATGCTCAGCCAGTCGAGTCGCAGCGCGTTGCCGCAGGTGATCCAGTTCTCGCTGCGCAGGGGCAGGAACTCAGCCAAGGCCAGCTTCTGCCCCCGGTACAGCACGTCGCACTGGTACTCGGCGATGACCAATGCGAGGCGGGCAATCTCCGCTGGAAAGTCGCGTAGCTCGATCCCGCGAAAGTTGGTAAGCGGAATTTCTGATGCACGATCCGGCTCGCCGCGCCGTCGGTTGATCTCGGCCTCGATAGCCCGCATTTCCTTGTAGGCGATGACCAGGAAATTACCGGAACCGCAGGCCGGGTCGAAGACCCTGATCTTGGCGATACGCTTGCGCAGGTTGAGCAACGTGCGCGGGTTGTCGCCCGCCTCTTCCAGCTTGGAACGCAGGTCGTCGAGAAACAGCGGATTTAGCACCTTCAGGATGTTGGGGACACTTGTGTAGTGCATCCCCAGCTCGCCGCGCTCCTCGTCCTCGGCGACGGCCTGGATCATCGAACCGAAGATGTCCGGGTTGATTTTGGTCCACTCCAACCCGCCGACGTGCAGGAGGTAGGACCGCGCGATCTTGCTGAATCGCGGCACCTCGTCGCCACCTGAGAACAACTGACCGTTGACGTAGGGGAAGTCTTCTGCCCATCGGGGAATCTTGGCGGCAGCCCGGTCCTCGCGCTTGGTGTTCATGGTGCGGAACAGAGTGGCGATGACCTCGTGCGTGTTGGACGAGTCCTTGGCGCTCATCTGCGCGACGGTTTCGGTGAAGCGGCCCTTCCCGATGAAGATGTCGGTGTCCTCCGCGAAGAAGCAGAAGATCAGCCTCGCCATGAGGTTATTCATGTCGTGGCGACGCTCCGCCGTGCCCCATTCGGGGTTGTCTTTCAGCAGTTCGACATACAGGCGGTTAAGGCGGCTGGTGGCCCGGATGTCGAAGGCGTTTTCGCTGATCTGACGGACGGTGCTAATACCCGCCAGCGGCAGGAAGAAGCCGAAGTGGTCGGGAAAGTCCTTGAAGGCACAGGCGACGGTCTCGCCGCTGCTCAGGTCTTCGGCCTCGAAGTCCGCGCCGTCCGTGGCGAGGATGAACTTCGCCTTGGCCTTGGCCGTCGCCGGGCTGGCCTTGAGGGCAGCCAACGTCTGCGTCACCCGCCCAGCGTTGCAGGTCAGGATGTGGATGTTGCTGGTCTGGAGAACACCGCCAAGGTCGGACTTGTTCGACGCCCCCGCGCGCAGGCGCTTGATGGTCGTCGCTTTGTTGCCAAAGGCGTCAAGGAAGGCGTAGGGGAACTCTGCGGCGTCGAAGGGACGCTCCGCGAGGTCCGTGATGGCTTGTTCAATTTCTACTGCGTTCATGCGGCATCTTGCCCATGTGCCCTTTTCCCGTTCACGTCCGACTGAGACTCACTCGGCGGAACAGCAATACGGGGGGCCACCTTATAAATAGTTGTCCGCGAGACCTTGTAGCGCTCCGCGATCTGACTTACCGGGATAGTCGGGTCAGACATCAAGCGCTTGATCTCCCTAATTTGTCGTGAATCCAGTTTTGGCTTGCGCCCTCCAGATCGGCCACGCGCTCGTGCCGCTACCAGGCCAGCCCGTGTCCGCTCCCGAATCAGGTTGCGCTCGAACTCTGCCAGCGCCGCGAAAACGTGGAAGACCAGCTTCCCAGCAGCGCTAGTGGTTTCGATCTTCTCGGTGATGCTCTCGAAGCCGATGCCCTTTTCCTCCAATCCAGCGACGATGTTCACAAGGTCCGGTAAGCTACGCCCAAGCCTATCCAGCCGCCAGACTACAAGGGTGTCGCCCGCTCGCAACGCCTTCAAACAGTGCTCAAGCTCCCGCCGAGCAGCATCCTTGCCGCTAGCCGCCTCTTCGTAAATGGGTCCCACCCCTGCTAGACACAGCGCATCGCGCTGCAGGTCCAGGTTCTGGTCATCTGTCGAAACGCGGGCATAGCCGATCCGTTGATTCATTGACAGTTGCCGGACGTTGAAAAATTGACGGAAATCTTAACAGATCGATGGAATGTCTGACATCCAGTCGGCATGCAACGGCGTGAGTTGATCAAACCAGCATTCTGGACAAGCGCGGGCGTTGGGGCAGCCGAGATCGACATTGAGACTTGTCATGACTCATCCAATTTGCGCAGCCAGAGCGACGTTCTTGGCGCTTTTTATGGTGTACTGTTCGTGTGCTGAGCAACGGAATATTTTAGCGGCTAAGAATGGCGGTGGCAGCCGTCGGCCTCGCAGAGCAGGAATCCCGTCGAGCGCCACCGGCGCGAATGAGGGAAACTGAAGATAGCTGGCAGGCTTACCGGGCACACCTTGCATCTGCAGTCCGTGGCCGGGAGAAACAGGTTTCCGACTGCTGAGGCGGCCCTGCGGGAGTTCTAGCGAGCGGATAGCTCTCCGGTGTCGTGTTAGGCAGAATTTCGCCCCGGTGGCGTTCGGGCGCTGAGTGGCAGAAATTTTAGCGGCTAAAAATTGCGGCGGTGGCCTCCTTCGTAGAGCAGGATTCCCATTGAGCGCCCGGCGCGAATGGCTCCCTCGGACTGCGGATTTGCCCCGTCGACGCAACACACTTAAGGCTGCGCAAGCAGGAGCAGCAGCCCATGGGCGTTCACACGTCACGAGTACGCGTGCCGCAGAGTGGTCGCGCACATGGCTTAACCGACCTACGCCGAACCAGCCAGTCCCGGCTCACCATTTCAATCCTTTAGCCGCTAAAATTTCTGCCACCCACGCCAAACGGCATCCTGGCGAGACTACTTCCTGCGCTATGTCGGTGACCTGTCAGGCCCCGCGGGAAGGGTCCTGATCTCCGCTACGAGCTGCAATTGCTGCAGATAGTCTGCATGGAATTGAGCCAACCACCGCACAATGGGCGCATTGTCCAGTAGCTTTGCAACATACGTCTTGATGACGACAAGCTTCAGGTTGTCTGGGCCGTAGCTGTCCTCCAGAAGCCTCGTGTCTGCCTGGAGAGCAGCAAGCTCCCGCTCAAGACGCTGGATAACCTCAGTTGATCCGCCTCGCTCGACCTTTTTCTTGAAGCCTTCGGCCAATTGATCAGACGGCGTCGTCTCCAGCATGGCTAACGCTAACTTCAGCGAGAAATTGCCGAGATTGATCATCGCGTGTGCAACGTCGATTTGGCGGAATGGCTGCATTTGGCGAAGAATCGGAAACACACCACGTGGGACCGGCTTTTCTGCAAGAAGGTTGACGGCTTCATCGCAGATGCCGTCAAGCATCTTGAACCGCTCGCGGATCACGCCCGCAGAAATCCCCAAGGCGGCGCTCAATCGTTCCGCCGATACTCCGCGTTCGTAGGCGCGCACGATCATCTTGTGCTCCTGTATCGCAGCCAGGCGGTTGACGTGCTTGTTGTACGTGTAGCTTTCGTCATCCTTGGCGATCAGGCATCTCGCTCGCTCAATGCCCAAATCTCGCAACGCTTCTGATCGAAGATGCCCATCCAGAATGCTGAAGCAGCCAGGCAGCGTAGGGTGCCGGATCACGATCAGCGGTTCGACCAGTCCGATGGCCTCCACCGATGATCGAATTTGCAAAAACTTGACACTGAGTTTGATGGTCGGAGGCAATGGCTTCAATGGGTGCAGGGCTTCCATCGGAATGTCGATCCATTCTTCGTCAAAACCCCATTCGATGAGCTTTGATGGCTTGTCCATTACAGTAGCCCTCCGTTCCGTGCGCTGGCAGACAGGGGTTGGGGAACGCTGGCCAGATTTTCGGCTTTCAGCAATTCAACAAACGCGCTCGTTGCGAACAGTTCTTTGAATATTTCGCAGGTCACCAGCAGCATGTTTTGCGTGTACTCCGCCTTCTTCTGAAGGAGGCGGTGCTTTTCTGCGTCCCGCTGATACAGCTTGGTCAGCTCCTCCGGACTGAGCTTCTTCTTCGTGTTCGCCCGGCCGAACATCTCATTATTCCCGTGCTTCCCGCTGCGCGCCCGCTGCTCTAGAATCCTACGCATGATCGAAACTTTCTTGCCTTTGAGCTCGCCACTGTTGTAAGCGTCGAGCAATAGCTGTTGTGCTTCTGAATCGGTGGTGCGAGAGATGCTGACGGCAAGATGTAGGGGAATATATCCCGCCTCCGCTGCGGCTAGCAGGCGCTTCTCCCCCTTTTCAAGCAAGTTGGCCACATTTGCCACCCAAGACGCAGTGCACCCAATCTTCTTTCCGATCTCCGCGTCGCTGTAGCCGCGTTGCCGCAGCGCTGCAACTTGTGAGAGCGTCTCGCTAGCACGCGGATTGCGGCGCGCAACGTTTTCGACGATGCTCATCACATGTCCGGTCTCCTCATCAGTGTCGAGGATGATCGCGGGTATCTCTTGTTGACCGAGAAGCCTATAGGCTTCTAGTCGCCCTTGTCCGCAAACCAGGGCATATCGATCTTCGTTGCCATCAAGCCTCCTGACAGTGATCGGCCGTTTCAGACCGACCCGCTGGATGTTGTCGGTGATCTCTTGATGTGTCTTGCTGTTCCGCACGCGCGGATTCACAACTGAGATCGCCTCAATCGGGATCATCACGATCTTGCCTGACGGATTCATGCGGCCTCCTGTACGGGTACGCGCGCTACGAGGAAGTAGAAGACATCAAGGGTGTCGAATTGGTAGGCATCTAGGAAGAAGCCATTGCTCCTAGCAAGGGGCATTGACTCGGCGGAAAAATCAATGGAGGGAAGCAAGTAGTAGTCGTAGGGACAAGTATTGTGGCTGTCCATTCGCACTACCACGGTGATATCTGGCGTTAGGCTCGTATCGAGCCGGATTCGCCAGCGATAGTTGCCTGTGGATGTCGGCCTGCAGCGCGCAATTACAACTGACGCGGTGAATTCACCGCTTACAGTCAAGAGATCCGTGGTGGGGTCGATAGTTGACCATCCACCAGCAGCGTCTACGCCGGCAGCGATCTCCGCCATGATGTCTGGATGGCGCCGCCGCAGAGCGCGGTTTACTTCGAGATACGTATAGTCGCGTTTCGGACAAAATCCGATCAGGTTGTAGGCGCGCAAGAGGCTTCCGAAGCGATTCCGGTACGCCGCGCTCGAAGGAATACCGTCTTGCTCATCGATGATCAGGCCAGACAATGCGCCATACTTTTCGAGGACCTGTTTGAGCATCCCGAGCATTTGGTCATCGCCAAGATGACGCGACCGATCCGCGACTATGGCCTGGACGCGCGAAAACCAATCCAAGGGAACGATCGGTTCGTAGGCGCCGTTCTTGCGGATCCACTCGGATGGAGGATTTCGATGGTGTTTGATCTTCAGCTTGAACGACGTGCGGTTGTAGACGTTGTTGCCGATGTACTTCTCGTTCGTCAGAACCTGGTGTACTGACCCGCGCGTCCATGGTCGATCGAGATCGGTCCAACGTCCCTCTCGGTTTAGTGTCGAGGCGATGACGCGTTCTGGCATTCCCCGCTCGAGAAAGAGCGCATAGATGCGATGGATGGTCTCGATCTCCTCGGACGGGCCGGGGACTAGGATGACTCGATCCGTCTGGATGCTCTTCTTCTCGCCGCGCTCCAGAATGCCCTTGATGTTGTGGTTCTCGTCGATCAGCTGCCGCCTTAGCCCGAAGCCTGGTATGCCACCTTGTCGATAACCACGCTGTACAAGGTTCTTGTGTCCAGCAAACACCTTTACCGACAACTCGCGGCTGTACTCCGCAGCCATACTTCGCTTCAAGCTCTTGAGTAGGTTGGAGCTGAGAGAGTTGTCGTTCCCGAATTGCTCCGCGCAGTAAATGACTTGGATCCCATTCCGCTTGCAAGTTTGCTCGTAGACGGCGGCCTCGTCTGGATCAGGAAATCGCCCCCACCGGCTGACGTCGTAAACAAGCACCGCAGAAAACCTGATCCGCTTCTGCTGGACATCATCCAGGAGGGAGCGCAGACCTTCTCGGCCCTCAATGTTGAGCCCGCTTTTTCCCTCGTCCTTATACGATCGCACGATCCGCATGCCGTGTTTGGCTGCATATTCGGCGATGACCACCACCTGGTTTTCGGTAGAGTAGCGCTGGTGCTCCGTGGACATACGAACGTACTGCGCCACCGAGATCTGATCATCGGCGCCGCCCGCGGACACGGTGGTGATATTCGTGTCGGTCATGCCCACTCCAGGATTCAGAGGGAAGTGAGCGCCATCGTCCTGCGCACATATGAAAATTTTGTGACACGGCAGATGAATTTTTTGCGACGGACGCGGGGTCTTGGCATTAGACGTTGGACGTTACCTGCCGGTGTCTGCGCGTCTTCGTATCAACTCAAGCGCTTGGCCAAGCTGCCAACCGCCGGACGCAACAAGCTGGAGGATGGCGAGTCGCCCTCCCCAGTTAGAAGCCGTGGCCTATGACGCACCACCGCACGGTGACCCCTTGCCTCGCAGAGCAGGATTCCCATTGAGCGCCTTGGCGCGAATGAGGGACAGGGAAGGTAGCAGCCGGCTTGCCGGTTAGCTAACTTCACATATCTTGCCCGCCTTCCTCGCTTTACTTTTCCTTTACGCATTCACAGTGCTATCGTCCGGAAGCTTTATCGATCCAACATTGAAGCTTTAACGTATCAACGCCAGACCTTTGCAGTAGCTTTATCGTCGGACTCGTGGATGCGGACAAAGCGCGCTACTCGAAGTCGCGCGCCTCCGATGGGGTACAAAGGGGGGGCAGATTCGGCGTGAGTGTTTCCTTCTAAACCAGGCGGATCGCTGCTACCTAATTACTGAACAGAATGACCACTAGCAGACACTTAGCGGAACGCATCCGGGAAGTGCGGGAAATCAAACAGATGCTTGGCCCGAGAGCGTTTAGGAAAAAACGGGGCGGCCTGTCGCTTGGGCTGAGGCAAAGGCCTCGGCGGGTGGTGCTCCGCACCAAGCTCGTGCTACTTCGACTCCGTGAGCGGGAAGCGAGGATGGCGGGATACGGCAGTAATGCAGCGCCCACCGCTACGCATGAACGCCCTACTCCATGACAGATGTCCCATGACAAGCCGTCCCGCGTCTTGGGCGAACGCGCTGGACGGTCATTGGCGCCGCACATTCCTCTTGGCGTCCATCCGAGTTCGTTTTCTTTCCGGGGAGCGCATTGCCTGAAGTAGCGACGAGAGTGGGATGGAGGGGGCAAGACCGCTTATCCACTGAAGAACGCCCGACAACTACTTGTCGAATACCTGATAACTACTTGGAAAAACTACTTGCCGGGCGGACAGTTGGGATAATTGTCGTTTTTCAACAATGGGTTAGAGCATTTCTTGTCCTTGGCGATATCGGTGTTTCAGCGTATCGGTATCGGTGTTTCAGCGTACTTGTATCGGTGTTTCAGCGTGGATAACTTTGGCCGTCTGGCTGCACCTCCTTGCCAGGCAAGGAGATGCAGCATTTGAGGCCGATATCGGCGTTTCAGCGTGAATAAGTCGCGCTATCCACCACCTTGTCCCCGCGAGGACTGTTTGAGTCGCGACGTGCTAGTGGGGGTTTTTCATCTACGTGGGGTGGGCTGGGAAACAATCGAAGACCGTCACGCTCGGATGCAACGCGCGCGGCTGGATACAACGTTCCCACGTCGCGCAAGCAGCGATGGAACGCCGCGCGAAAGTGTGCCATCCCCTGAGGGGTAGTCGCGTAGCCAGCGCCGAACTGGTAGCGCAGGGATATCCAGGGAATCAGGACCGGCCGGCGCAGGATGAACATGCGCCAGGTTAGCCAGAGGTACAGGTCTATCGCCAGTGGGGAACGCAGTCGGTGCAGCACGCGAAGATCGAATGGGACAGCGTAGTCCACGCATTCGCGATAGAACGCTTCCGACAGTGTGACCTTGCTCTCCCACAGCGACCGTTGGTGCGGCCTCTTTGGATCCCAGAGCAGCATGCCCTTCTCGGACAGCGCCACGTTCTTGTAAGCGAAGTCCTGACCTTGGTGCGCTGTTACTGAAACGAATGTGCTGAACAGTTTGGTGGCCTGCACTCTAAGTCGCGACGTATCCCCTCGCTGACCGCCACCCGTTGATAGCCCGAGCTTGTCTGCAAATTCCGCTAGGCTCCGCCCAAGGATCAGCTCGCGCGAGCCTTTCAACTTCGCTTCTCGTGTCAGCCATGCTGCAATAAGCCGAGGTAGCTTGCCGTAGGGTAGGCCGATCTCGGGGTCAACTAGCATAGTGATGGATGCAAGGCCGTTGTCGCGCCTGTAGTGCGCACCATCGACTCTGTTGTGTGGCATCGATGCCCAGATCATGGCGCGCGCGATGTAGCCGATCTGGCCAGCCGCCGCAGCATCCTGCGCCTGGATCGCAACCGCGGTGGCGATCAGGTCCTCGAGCTTGGCCGTACCGGCTTTTCTTGCTTCTGCGGAGCGGGCGTCAGGTTGTTGTTCGGCAATTTTGAACGATCGGTTGTGGGGCGACGCGGGAAGGGGAACCCTTGGAGCGTCATTCGCTGGCTGGCGCTGTGGCTCGTGCAAGTGAAAGTCGTCGGGCATACGTTAATCCCCAACATTTGCTTTCACTTGGCGGTTAGCCGCGCCTCCCTGTAGCCGCTCCTTGGCGACTTGCTCAGCCTTTGTTGGCCGTCCCCTGCGCCGACGCTCAACACCACCAGCAGGGGTGTGAAGAATCGTGGATGCGCCGTCAACATGATCGGCCAGCCAACGCTCGACATCCTCCGCGCGCCAAAGCAGCCGCTTCGTACCAGGCAGACGGCAAATCGGAGGAAGGGATCGCGGATTGCGCGTAGCGTCGCTACGAACGCTTGCGACGGACTTGTGGAGGCATTGCGCCAGTTGATCGACCGTCAGAAGGACGGCCGACGTTGCGACAAATGACTGTCTCATTTCGATAACCCAGTAAGCCGGCTAGGGTCATCGAGCAGTTGCGCCGTTGGACTACTCGGTGATTGACCTGGGCGACACCGGGGCCCGGCCTTGTGTGCTTAAAATCACGATGTCGAGGCGAGCCCGCAGCACAAACGGGGCTCTGTAGTCATCGAACCAACTGCGCAGAGCGCAGTTGGCCGGTAGTTGACCTGGGCGACACCGAAGCCCGGCCTTGTGGGTGTGAAGTCACGGCGTCAGGTACATACGCCCGCGTAGCGGGCGAGCAAAGTCTAGCAGCAGTGTTGCGCAGTGTCATGCACGGCGTCAGGTGTGGCACGTTGGTCGGATGCCACAAATTTGCCACACACAATGTGCGAAAAGCCGCATCCCAAAGCGAAACAACGCACTACATCGCTAGACGTAGTGCGTTGTTTTACAAGGAAAATCCTGGTGGACCGAAGGAGGATCGAACTCCCGACCTCTGCATTGCGAACGCAGCGCTCTCCCAGCTGAGCTATCGGCCCGTAGCGGACGATTGTAGCCGAACCTTTGGCGGCCTTTCAATTGCTTCGGCCCAACACTTTGGCGGATTCACGACGCATCCATGCCAGGGTTGCCGCGCATGCCTTCGATTGTTGGCAGGTTCAGCGGACGGGCGTCGACTTCCCGGGTCGTGCGCAGCCATTGCGCCATCACGTCCCAGATCGGCGCGCCGCCAGCGTTGCGGGAGGCTTCCGCGACGGGCGCCCAGCCGGCCACCTTGTAGGACTTGTTGGCATCGATGGGCTGGCCGGCCAGGCGCATGTTGGTGATGCGCTTGCCGATTGGCTGGTTGGGGGCGATCGTGTATTGCAGGCCGCCCACGCGGACCATATCGCCGCCCTGCTGGTAGTAGGGATCGGGATTGAACAGGTTGTCGGCGACGTCTTCAAGGATCGTCTTGATGGTTTCGCCGGACATCGCGGTGACGGTCGTGTACGGATACGTGATGGCGGTCTGGTCCATCAGCGCCTCCATCGTGATGTTCTCGCCGGGCAGCAGCGTCGTGCCCCACCGGAAGCCCGGCGAAAACGCGATTTCGGCGTCCTGCACCGCCATCAGGCCGTCCAGGATCAACTGGTCGAAGGTGCCGTTGAAGTTGCCGCGCCGGTACAGCAGGCCGCGGTTCACGGCCAGCACCTCGCCGAGCTTTGCTTCGTATGGGGCGCGAACCTTGCGGATCAATGCGTCCATTGCAGGATCGGCCGGCAGGAAGTTGGCGAAGACTGGCAACAGCTTGTAGCGGAAATCGCTGACCTTGCCGTGGCGAACGTCGAAATCGAGCACGCCCAGGAACTTGCCGTTCGATCCGGCATTGGTGACCAGCGTGATGCCGCCTGCGTTCCTGACCGGCACCGGCGCGGGTACGCCGTCGTGGGTATGGCCGCCCAGGATGGCATCGAGCCCGCGCACCCGGGACGCGAGTTTCAGGTCGACGTCCATGCCGTTATGCGACAGCAGCACGACAACCTTGGCGCCTTTGGCGCGCGCCTCGTCGATTGTCTGCTGCAGGTTCTCTTCCTGGATGCCGAAGGTCCAGTCCGGCACCAGATAGCGCGGATTGGCAATCGGTGTATAGGGAAAGGCCTGGCCGATGATGGCCACCGGCACACCATTCATTTCCCGAATGATGTACGGGTCGAACACCGGATCGCCGAAGTCGTTGGTCTTGATGTTCTGAGCCAGGAACGCGACGCGCCCCTTGAAATCGCCGTCGACGATCTGTTTGACGCGCTCCGCGCCGAGCGTCATTTCCCAGTGCGGCGTCATCACGTCGACGCCCAGCTGCAGCGCGGCGTCCACCATATCCTGGCCCTTGGTCCACAGTGCGGTCGCCGATCCCTGCCACGTATCGCCGCCGTCGAGCAGCAGCGCGCCGGGCCGGCTGGCCTTGACGCGCTGGATCAGCGTGGACAAATAGGCAAACCCGCCGACCTTGCCGTAACGCTGCGCGGCGGCCGTGAAATCGAGATACGTGAACGCGTGCGCGGCGGCGCTGCCCGGTGCGATGCCGTATTCGCGCAGGAACGCATCGCCCACCAGATGCGGCGGACGTCCGGCCCATTCGGCCACGCCCAGGTTCATGCTCGGTTCACGGAAATGCACGGGACGCAGCTGCGCGTGGCAATCGGTGAAATGCAGCAGATGAACGTTGCCGAAGCGCGGCACGTCGTAGAGCTTTTGGGCGGCTTGCGCGGCCTGCGCGTCGCCGCCTGGGAAAGTCATGCCGCCGGCGCCGGCCACGGCCAGCACCTGCAGGAACTCGCGTCGATTCATGCGGATTTCCGTTGCAAAAGTGGGGGCCGCTTCACGGCCTGGCGTAGCGCGCCAGCGCCGCGACGTCGTCGTCGAGCATCTCGCCGACTTCCTTCTGCACCACGCGGCCGTGGCCGTCCAGCACATAGAGTTCGGGCAGGCCCTTGCGCGCGCCGAACTGCCGGCGCAGCGCGTCGGAATCCATCGTCGCCGGGAAGGTATAGCCGCGCTGCTTCATGTACGCGATGGCGTCCTGTGGCTGGCGGTCGATGCTGATCGTCAGCACCTGCAGCCGAGTGCCGCGCGTCTTGTCGTAAAGCGCCTGCAAGCGCGGATTCTGCAGCGCGCAGAACGGGCACCACGACGCCCAGAACTCGATGACCACCGGCTTGCCGGCCCACTGCGACGCATCGACGCGCCGTCCGTCGAGTAGCGTCATATCGGGCAGGCGGATCGTGTCGCCCACTTCGGCCGCCTGCGCGTGGCGTATGCCGGGCACGCCGGGCATGCCGAACAGACCGACCACGGCGGACGCGGCCAGCAGCCACGCCAGCGCAATTCGGCGCGCGCGCATCGTCGCCTACTGGTTGACCGGCGATGCCGGATCGAGCAACAGCGCCATCACATCGCGGATCTGCTGCTCGGTCAGGATGCCCTTGTGGCCAAACCGCGGCATGTTGGAACACGCGCTATACGCGTTCGAGTCCCAGATCTTGCCCCAGGTGTAGCGAATCACGTCCTGCGAGTTGCCGCGCAGCTTGCCGTAGTTGTAGAGCGACGGACCGATATTGCCGAACGAGATCTCGGCCTTGGTCAGTTGGTGGCAGGCATAGCAGTTGGCGCCGTTGGGCGCGCCCACCTGATCGGAAAACTGCATGCCGCGGCCGTTTTGCGCGATGCGCTCGCCTTCCTTCCAGTCGCCGATAAAGTTGTTGTCGGCCGGATATTTCACCAGCTTCAACTCGGCCGCTTCCACCTTCTTCGCCAGCGCTGCCGGCACCTTGGTGCGATCCGGATACTGGCTGCAAGCCTTCTGCGTGGCGTCCTGGTTCACCACGCCCTCCACCGTCGCCGGGCCCTTCGATGTGAACGACGATTCGATCATCTGACGCACATCGGCGTCGGTCACTTTCACGCTCTTGGCCTTGGCTGCGGTTTGCGCCTGTGCGCCGGTGCCGGCCAGCAGCAACAGCGACATCAGCGCCATCGTATGCAGTGTTTTCATATTGTTGTCCCCCTGCTCAGCGCTTCATGTTCGGGCCGTCGTACGTGCCGCCGTTCGCGTTGCGCGCCAGATACATCGTCAGCGCGGTAATGGCGTCGGATCCATAGGCCGGTTCGGGGAAGCGCTGCTGGCGCAGGCAGTCGTAAAGCCGATGCTGCATCGTGCGGACCTCGCCCTGCGATACGCGATAGGCCGGCCAGGTGGTGTACGCGGCCTGTGCGCCCTTCTCGGTCATCAGATTCGGCAGGTCCTGCAGGCGGATGCGCTGGCCGTCGACGGCATGGCACGTGGCGCACGCGAAATCGTAGGCGCCGCCGCGATAGAAGAACATCTTCTGGCCCAGCGCATAGACGCGCTTTTCCTCGGGATGCGCCAGTTGCACGTTCATCTTCACACCGCGCGATTCGCCGGTGACGAAGGCCGCCAGCCGCTCGATATCGGACGGCTGGCCTTGCGACGAAAACGGTTGCCTGGTGGCCTCTTGCTGCGTCAGGCCCTGCAGCGTCACGCGGCAATACGCGAGGCGCTGCTCCAGATCCATGACCTTGTTAGCGTCCTTGAAGTAACGCGGCAGTTCCGCGTAGGCGCCTTTGGTCACGCCCGGGCCCTTGCCCAGATCGCATTGTTCGAGCGATACGTTGCGCGGGCCGGCCGGCTTTTTCCACAGCTCCTCGCCGGCAGCTTCCCAGAGTTCGGCGGGATTGCCTTCGGCCAGCATCTGGCGATACTTGGCGATTTCCTCGGCCGTCTTGTCCTGCGCCAGCGCGGGGCCGGACAGCGTGGCCGCAACGGCCGCGGCCGCAGCGGTCAGCGCCACCAGCGCGGGCGCCACGGCGCGCGGCAGGCGACGGATGGTGTGGCGGGTCTTGCGCACGGTAACCATGGGGGCGTTCTCCTCGCCATCGCGCCGCATGGTCTGGAGGCGGACGGCTGTATTGTCATCGCCGGCGGCTCACCGGCAAGTATTGATCGAAGCGCGGCGACGGCTAGCCCGGCGCCCGCGCCATCGACTGCATCACGGCTTGATATAGGCGTAGCCTTCGTCGAACTGCAGGCGGGCGATTTCGACCACGCCGGCCGGCACCACCTTGGCATCCATCAGCAGACTCTGTTCGGAAATCTTGCGCGCGGTCAGCGTGTTGCGGCACGCTCGAAACTCGACGCCCGACGAAGCAAGCGCCGCCACCGCGGCCTCGAAGGTGTTGCCGCGGCCATCCTTGGCACCTTCCAGCAGGAAATCCACGCCGTAGCCGAACGCCACCACCACGATCTTCGTGTCGGGCGCGCCGTTCAGGTGATTGCGCAGGTTAGACATCGCCCGCACCGCCTGGTCGATGCCTTCGGAGAGTTGATAGACCACCTGGACGCGCCCCTTGCCGGACGCCGCCTGCGCGGGCGCCTGCTGGGCCGCGGCCCTGGCCGAAAGGCCGATGGCCGCCAGCGCCGCCGTGGCGCGAATGAATGCTCGCCGCATGATGCTTCCTTGTTTGCCGGGATCAGGCGATGGTGGCCTCGTCGGTACGACGGTCGCCGCGGTTATCGACCCACGTGACGGTGACCTTGTCGCCCTTGGCGCCGCCCTTGAACTTGAAGTTCAGGAACGGGTCCTTGGAGACGGCCGGGCCAAACTGGGCGTTGAACACTTCCTTGCCCTTGTACGATGCAATCACGGTCTGGATATGCCAGGCCGGAATCGTCTTGCCGGCCGAATCCTTGCGCTGGCCGGTTTCCATGTCGTGCTTCATCAAGATCTTGACGTCAACGACGCCGCCGTTTTCGGTGGCGCGAACGCGCATCGGGTCTGCCATGTGCTTCTCCTGTCAGCAGTAATCGGAAAAATCAGGTCTCGGATCGATTGGACCGTGGCGGCAATCAGCCGCCGCAGCCGCCCAGCGTGACCTTGATTTCCTTCGATGCCACGTACCACTTGCCGCCCGCCTTGACCGCTGCGTGCACCACGGACGTCTGGCCCATCTTCACGCGCGTGGAAACGAACGGCTCGGTGCCCGGCGGAATGGTGAAATCGGCCGCCAGCGTGTTCGGATTCTTTTCCACCAGGATGGCGATCTGCTCGGTATCGGCGATATTGCTGGTGACCGACACGGGCACCACGGCGCCGTTCTCGGCGATGTCGGGAGCGTTGAAGCTAATGGCGGTGCTCTTCTCCGTGCCGCTGCCGCCCAGCGCCTTGATGACGTCGGCCACACTCTTGCCGTCGAAAGCGGTCTTGTTCCATTCCTCGGCCTGCGCTTCGCTGATCAGGCCGGTGGCAGCCATCAGCGACAGCACGGCGGTCATCCGCAGTACATCTCGTCGTTTTGCGTTCATCTTGCTGTGTACCCCGTACTTGCGTACCGGTTTTGTGTCGACCCGTGTTGTGCCGGTGCGTCGCCGGCGATCTGTTTGCTGCTTGGGGGAGCCGTTCGATTTCGATCATCGCGGGCCGTCGTCAGTGCCGGCCGGCCCGCGTGGGGCGATGCGAAAGCTTACTTGGCCGGTGCGCCTGCCAGGATCCACTCGACCACGGTCTTGATGTCGGCGTCGCTTACGGCCGCGTTGGCCGGCATCGGCACCGGGCCCCAGACGCCCGAGCCGCCGTTCTTCACCTTGGCCGACAGCTTGGCCAGTGCACCCTTGTCGCCCTTGTACTTGGCGGCAACGTCCTTGTAGGCCGGGCCGACCAGCTTCTTGTCGACCTGGTGGCAGCCCATGCAGGCGTTCTTGTTGGCGATCTCCTGCGCCTTGGCTGCGTCGACGGCGTGCGCGGACGCGGCGGCTGCCAGCAGCGCGGCGGCGATGACAAACTGCTTCATGTGTTGTGCTCCAAACTGATTGAGCCGTGGGGACGGCAAATCGCCGCGCTCGGACGATCTCCGCGGCGCGGCGCGCGCTGGCCGCCGTTGGGGCGGGCTTCTCGGAAGGCCTCTGCGGTGATCGGTGAGGGTCTTCGGGGCATATGCGGCCAGTCCGCTATTTTGCCTCAAGAAGTGGCAGGTATACGAGACGCGACAGTGATATCCATATGCAGATATTGCCGGGATATCTGCATCAACCCAAGGGTTAACCCGATATTCCCGGCAAATGGTTCACATGTGAAATCAGCGGCGCGCCAGCGCCCGGCCGGTCCCCAGGCGGTTGCCGAAGACGTTGAGCAGCAGTCCGGCCATGACGACCACGGCGCCGATCCATTGCACGATCGCCAGGTCCTCGCCAAGCAACGCGTGCGCCGACAGCAGGCCGATCACCGGCACCAGCAGCGTCAGCGGCGCCACCTTGCTGGCGGCGTATCGGGTCAGCAGGCGGCCCCACATCGTGTAGCCGAACAGCGTGGCGACAAACGCCAGATAGCAGACCGCGAAGACGCCCATGCCCGAGACATGGGTGAGCGCCTGCGCGATGCGCGCGGGTCCCTCGAACCACAACGACAGCAGTGCAAATGGCACGATCGGCACCAGCGCGCCCCACACCACGAGCCCCAGCAGGTCGACCGGCCCGATCTTCTTGCTGACGATATTGCCGGTGGCCCAGCACAGCGCAGCGCAGAGCGTCAGCAGGAAACCAGCCGCCGTCATGCCGCCCGGGCCATGCGCCGCGCCGCTGCCAATCAGCGCCAGGCCGCCGGCGGCAATCGCCATGCCCGCCAGGTTATGCCAGCGCAGCGGCTCGCCAAGCCACAGCGCGGCAATCGCCACCGTGAAGAACACCTGCGATTGCAGCACCAGCGACGCAATTCCAGCGGGCATGCCGACCGCCATCGCATAAAACAGAAAGGCGAACTGGCCGAGGCTGATCGAAGCGCCATATGCCACCAGCATGCGCAGCGGAATGCGCGGGCGTGGAATGAAAAAGACGGCGGGAAACGCCACCAGGCAGAAGCGCAGCGTACCGAGCAACATCGGCGGCACTCCGGCCAGGCCAACCTTGATCACTACGAAATTGACGCCCCAGACCAGAATGATGGCGAGGGCAAGAAGACGGTCTTTGGCTTGCATGATCGATAAGGGAGCGCCGACATCCCCGGGGGCGGGACGTCAGGCATGGCTAGGGTAGCAGCCGACCCCGCCCGCGCGTTGCACGATCTTGCGGTTTTGTTGCGAAGTCTCCATGCGCCTGGCGGCCTTGCTTCCCTCGGGGGACCCGGCGGCGGCGCGCCCGGTGCTGCGGGAATGGCCGCCCGGCGCGGCGCGCCGATCGTGCAGACCCTGAAGCCGCACAAATCCGCCCGGCCGGCTCAGCTCAGTTCAGCTCAGCATGTCGGCCCAGATACTGCGCGCCCACGCCATGCCGTAGGCGCCTTCCACGGCGCTTGGCTCCGTCGATAACCCGCCCGAGCCTGGCACGGTCAGCATCGTTTTCTGTGCCGCATCGTAGCGATGCACGCTGGCAATATGGATCGCCTCGGTCGCCGACGTAAAGCTGTAGCAGGTATTGGTGTACACCGGCGCCGGGTCGGGCTGCCGGCCGGCCAGCAGTTGCAGGATCGCGGCCGCCGCCACCTTGCCGTGCTGGTTGGCCATGGTGCCGGACTTGGGCATCAGCGGCGCAATCTGCACCGCGTCGCCCAGTACGTGGATGTCCGGCGCCACATGGGACGCCATGGTGAGGAAGTCCACTTCGCACCAGCGTCCGTTGGCCGTTGCCAGTCCGGCGGACACGGCGATGGCCCCCGCACGCTGCGGCGGCAACAGATTCACCACATCGGCCTTTTCGTCGTCCTGCACGTCGAATCTGATCGTGCGCGTGGCGGGATCTACGTCGATGGCTTCGTGTTGCGGGCGATAGTCGATCATCCCCTTGTAGCGCGTGTTCCACACCTGGCGGAACAGCGCGCCTTTGGACGTGATGTCCGGATTGGCATCGAAGATCAGCACCTTGCTGCGCGGCTTGTGTTGCTTCAGATAGTCCGCGACCAGACAGGCGCGCTCATACGGCCCCGGCGGGCAGCGATACGGCGCAAGGGGAATCGCGATGGCGAAGACCCCGCCGTCGGGCATCGCGGCAAGCTGACGGCGCAGTATTTCCGTCTGCGGGCCGGCTTTCCAGGCGTGAACGATCCGGTCGTCGCCCGGGCCAGCCTGGGCCAGACCCGGCATCGCGCTGGTCTGCATTTCCACGCCGGGCGACAGGACCAGCCGGTCGTAGGGCAGCGTCGCGCCGTTCGCAAGCCGCACCGCGCGCCGATCCGTATCGATGGCCGTAACGGTGTCGCGCACATGTCGGACGCCGTGCTGTCGTGCCAGGGCGTCGTACGGCAGCGTGATATCGGCCATCCGCCGGTAACCAGCCACCACCAGATTCGATAACGGACAGGACACGAATGCGGCGTCGGGCTCGACCAGCGTCACATCGACCGCGCCGCGGCTCCAGAAGCGCAGGTAGCGCGCCGCCGTGGCACCGCCGTAGCCACCGCCCACCACCACCACCCGGGCCGGCGCCGCGGCGCGCGCCAGACGCGGCGACAGACAGCCCATCGCCGTGGCGGCCAGTCCCGCCTTGAGTACGGATCTCCGATGCATGCGGAATCTACTTCTGATCCGCGAACCACGCGGCCATGCCGATGATTTCCGTATCGCTGTAGCCCTTGGCGATCTGCGGCATCACGGTGCCCGGGCGCTTGCCAAGCTTGTAATCGAGCATCAGCTCGACCAGATCGGCCTGCGACCGGCCGGCCAGGCGCGGCACGGGACTGCCGGCAGGCGGGCGACCGTCGGGGCCGTGGCAGACCGCGCACGATGCGGCCTGATTGCGCGCCTGCTCCACCCGCGCGCGCTGGGCTTCGATCGTCAGCTTTCCGGAATCCGCCGGACCGGCCGTGACGGGGCCGGACGCAGCGGGCTGCGCCAGCAACGGCGCGGCGCATAGCCCCACGGCGAGAGCAACCATCCAGCGGGGGGACAACGGCAATCGCAATGGGGCTTTCATGTGGCTTCCTTTTGTTTCAGTCTCAGGGGAGATTGCGTCCCGGCGGCAGGGCCACCGGCGAGGACACCGGCGCGGCGACTGGACTGGTCGTGGCGCCCGACGTGCCCATCGATGCCGGCGCATCGGACGTGACCGGCGCATTCGGCTGGCTGCCCGGCACCGATTGCACCGGCGCCGGCGTGCCGACCGCCTCGTTGCCGGTATTGCCGTTCTGCGAAGTCGTGGCCTGGTCCAGGCGCGCGCGCTCTGCTTCGCTTACGTAGTCGAACACCTTGACGACCTTCTGCACGCCGCTGGCATTGCGCGCCACGTCGGTCGCCTTGTCGCCTTCGACGCTGGTGACCACGCCCATCAGGTACACCACGCTCTTGTCGGTCGTCACCTTGATCGAGTTGGCCGGCACGCCGTCGGCCGTCACCAGCAGTGTTTTCACCTTGCTGGTCAGATAGGCGTCATTGCTGCGCGTCATGAAGCCAGGCGAAGCGGTGATTTCGATCTCGTTGACCACTTCCCGCGTATTGGGCAGACCGCGCACGTATTTTTCGATCTGCTGCTTGATATCCGCACTGGCGGCTTCACCGGTCAACAGCACCTTGCGGTTGAACACCGAAGTGCTGACGCGCGCCTGGCTGTCGTTGTAGCGCGAGCTCAAGGTGCTGTCGATTTCCACTTGCAGGCCGCGATCGATGGTCTGCGTGCCGGTCGGGCGGCGGTCGGTCGCCATGACCACGCCCGTGCCGACCGCGCCGGCCAGTACTGGAAAGCAGCCGGCCAGTTGGGTAGCCGAAACCACCAGGGCGGCCACGGTAATGGCAGTACGCGCGATGCGGGCCGGCGAAGTCTTGTTCTGATGGGTCACGTTCGTCATGCGGTGTCTTGGTTGTTCGGATGGATGGCGGAAATGATGCGGGAAACGGACTGCAATGCAAGCGGATTTACCTCGCCCGCCGCAGCGCCTGTGGATATCGCTGTGGAATACATCGCGAAACCTGTGCATAGCTTGTGGGTAGCCATGTGGATAACCCGGGATAACTTCGGGCGCGATGTAAGCGTGGCGGTCATGCGGTGCCTAAAAGCGCCTCGTCGATGCCATCGCACAGGCAATGGAGCGTCAGCAAGTGCACTTCCTGGATGCGCGCGGTCCGGTCGCTCGGCGCGCACAGGTGGATGTCGAATTCGCTGAGCAGCGCGGCGATCTTGCCGCCGCCCTTGCCGGTCAGGGCCACCACGCCCATGTCACGCTGGTGCGCGGCCTCGATGGCCGTGATGACGTTGGCGGAATTGCCCGAAGTGGACAGCGCCAGCAGGATATCGCCCGGCTGGCCGAGCGCCTCCACCTGTTTGGAGAACACCACGGAAAAATCGTAATCGTTGCCGATCGCGGTCAGGATCGAGCTGTCGGTGGTCAGCGCGATGGCCGCCAGTCCGGGGCGTTCGCGCTCGAAGCGGCCGATCAGTTCGGCCGCAAAATGCTGCGCGTCGGCCGCGGAGCCGCCGTTGCCGCACACCAGAATCTTGTTCCCGCTGGTCAACGCAGCCACCATCCGCTCCACCGCCGCATCGATATGCGGCGCCATCAGCGATGCGGCCAGCCGCTTGGTGTCGGCGCTGTCCAGGAAATGTTGTTCGATACTTTCAATACTCATGGTCAGGTGACATCTGCACAATCCCGCGCATTATGACGCAGCGTCCGGCGCGTCGTTGTGCATCGACGTCAGGTCGAATGCGTTGGGCAGCCACTCCAGCCGGCCCGGCTCCAGCGCCACGACATCCACGCGGCACGGCGGCACGTGATCGAGCGAGGCCAGGTAATGCGCGGCCGCATGGAGCACGCGCCGCTGCTTGGCCGGCGTGATGCTTTGCGCGGCCCCGCCAAACCCGCGACCGCGGCGCTGGCGCACTTCGACAAATACCAGCGTCTGGTCCCGCGCGCGCATGATCAGGTCGATCTCGCCGCCTTTGCAGCGATAATTGCGCACGACCGGCGCCAGGCCCTGCCGCTTCAGGTAGGCCAGCGCCCGGTCCTCGGCCAGCGCGCCCTTTGCCGTAGTGGTTGGCGTGGTGGTTTTGAATGAGCGATTCAATGGAAGTTCTCAAGCATGAGTGACTGGACCCAGTTGGCCACCGGCCAGACCTATCCGCCCGCCACGCTGTACGTGGTGGCCACGCCAATCGGCAACGTCGCGGACCTTTCGCTGCGGGCGCTGCATGTACTGGGTCTGGTCGATGCTATCGCATGCGAGGACACGCGCAACACCGGCCAGTTGCTGAGCCGCGTGGGCGTGCAACGTCCACTGGTGGCGGTTCACGAACACAACGAGCGCGAGGCCGCCGTCCGGATCGTCGAACGGCTGGCTGCGGGCGAGCGCATTGCCTATGTATCGGACGCGGGTACGCCGGGCATTTCCGACCCCGGTGCGCGGCTGGTGGAGGCGGTGCGCGCAGCCGGCTTGCGCGTGACGCCGCTGCCCGGGCCCAGCGCGGCCGTCACGGCGCTTTCCGTGGCGGGCGACATGCTCGAGGCTGGCGGCGGGCGTTTTACCTTCGTCGGGTTTCTGCCCGGCAAGGCCAAGGCGCGCAACGACGCGATCGCGCACTGCGCCGCGCTCGATCACGCCTGGATCCTCTACGAAGCACCGCATCGCATTGCGGACACGCTGGCGGCGCTGGCCGAAGCGTTGCCAGCATCGCGGCGGATCCTGATCGGACGCGAACTGACCAAGCTGTTCGAGGAAACGCCGGTGATGCGCGTGGCCGACGCGCCGGCGTGGCTGGCGGCGGAGCCGACGCGCGGCAAAGGTGAATTCGTGCTGGTCATCGAAGGGGCGAGCCGCGCCGAGGGCAGCGACGCCGACGCGCCCGACGCCGAGGCGGCGCGCGTGCTGAAGCTGCTGCTGGCCGAACTGCCAGCCAAGCGCGCCGCGAAGCTGGCGTCGGCCATCACGGGCGCCAAGACCGATGCGCTCTACAAGCTGGCGCTGGCGCAACGCACGGACGGCGAGGCGGACGCGGACCACGACTGAAAACAAAAACGGCATGACCACGCTCGTGATCATGCCGCTTGAGAAAATTCTTATCAGGAAGAGACGTTGCTGGCTGGGAGAGGCGAGGTCGAGAAATCGGATCTGACCTGGCCGCATCGCCTTACTTGCGCTTGTGCTTGGTGGTGGACTTGCCAGCCTTCGACCTTGCCTTGGACTTGGCCGGCACCAGCGAGTTGGCGGTATCGGGCAGGCTGACGTCGTCGGCGCCGCTGCCGTCACCGGCTTCCGCGCCGCCGGCCTCGATGTTCGGGCCAAGCGCGGCGACTTCCGTACGCGAGAGACGGCGGATTTCCACCTGCGTGGCGCCGTGGTCGACAAAGCTCAGGCGCTTTGCCGCCGCGTAGGACAGATCGAGGATCCGGTTGCCGTGATACGGGCCGCGGTCGTTGATGCGGACCACCGCCACCTTGTTGTTGCGCAGGTTGCGCACCAGCACCCAGCTATCGAGCGGCAGCGTCGGATGGGCGGCCGTCATGGCGCGCATGTCGAAGCGCTCGCCGTTGGCGGTCTTGCGCCCGTGGAAGCCCTTGCCGTACCACGATGCCGTGCCGCGCTGCTCGAACGTACCCATGTCAGCGCGCAGACCGTCGATGGACGGCTGGGTCGGCGTGTTGTCGTCTTGCCAGCCGAAAAGATTCCAGTTGCCGCGATCGTCGGTGCGGTCGGCCGGCGTGGCAGCCTTGCCCGTCAGCGCCCGGGTGGACTTGGTGGAAATAGCGCCGCTAGTCGATGCGGTCTCGGTGTCGCTGCCCGGGGGCGTCGCGCACGCGGCCAAAGCCAGCGCAGACACGATGATCGCGCACTGACGAAGGAAGCGGTTGGAGCCGGGCGCCATCTCGCGCGCGGCCCCGGGACGGAATAGGGGCAGACTGAGCATGGCGCGCAGTCTATCATCGGTCGTTTTAAGCTAGTGCCTTGATTTTGTTACGAAATCTAAAGAAACGGCGACGAATTCCCCGCAATCCACCGCTACACAAGGGATTGCGCCGATTACCCTGCCATCGCTGAAGTGCGGCGGATACTTAACTTTCAGATTCTTCTCACGCACGATTCAAACGTTTCGCGGCCGAGTAGGCGCAGCATCGGGGGCTACAATGGCCCACCCACGGCGCACCGGGTTCCCCGCCGGAACCGGCGCGAAAAATGCAGATTGAGCCGCAAATGAAAGTCATCCTCATCCCCGTCACGCCCTTCCAGCAAAACTGCTCGCTGTTGATCGACGAGACCACGCAACGCGCCGCGGTGTGCGATCCCGGCGGCGACCTGAACCGCATCACCGCCGCGCTGGAAGAAAACGGCGTCACGCTCGAAAAGATCTTTCTGACGCATGGTCATGTGGACCACTGCGCGGGTGCAGCGGCGCTGGCACGGCAGTTCGGCGTGCCGATCGAGGGCCCGCACGAGGACGAGCGCTTCTGGATCGAGCAATTGCCCGAGCAGACGCGCCGCTTCGGTTTTGGTCATGCGGAAGTGTTCGAGCCGAACCGCTGGCTCGACAACGGTGACACGGTGACGTTCGGCAATGAAACGCTCGAGGTCTACCACTGCCCGGGCCACACGCCGGGGCACGTGGTGTTTTTTTCGCGCGCAAACCGGCTGGCAATCGTGGGAGACGTGCTGTTTGCCGGGTCGATCGGCCGCACCGACTTTCCGCGCGGCAACCATGCGGACCTGATCCGCTCCATCCGCACGCGTTTGTGGCCGCTTGGCGAAGATGTGACATTCGTGCCCGGCCACGGCCCGGTGTCCACGTTTGGCGACGAACGTCGCAGCAATCCTTTCGTGGCCGACCACCTGATCGACGCAGCCTAAAGCGATGGCAAAGAAGCAAGCGCCCGACACCCGGCCGGAAATTTACGTCAGTACCGATGTGGAGGCCGACGGACCGATTCCGGGCCCGCATTCGATGCTGTCGTTTGCATCGGCCGCAATGCTGGCGGACAAGACCGTGGTGGCGACGTTTTCGGCCAATCTGGAAACACTGCCCGGCGCGGCGGGACATCCGGTGCAGATGCAATGGTGGAAAACGCAGCCGGACGCCTGGGCCGCCTGTCGTCGGGATCTGGAACGGCCGGAAGACGTCATGCCGCGCTATGTCGATTGGGTGGAGAGTCTTCCTGGCAAGCCCGTGTTCGTCGCGTTTCCGGCCGGCTTCGATTTCACCTGGATGTTCTGGTACATGATGCGTTTCGCGGGCCGGTCGCCGTTTGGCTGGGCCGCGCTCGATATCAAGACGCTCGGTTTTGCCCTGACGGGACGCCCCTATCGCAAGTCCGTGAAAGCCGCATTTCCGCCGCATTGGCACGATCCGCTGCCGCATACCCATGTCGCGCTGGACGACGCACTGGAACAGGGGGCGTTGTTCTGCAACATGCTGGCCGAGTTGCGCGCCCGCGAAGGCCGGCTGGCAAACCTTTCAGACGCATCCGGCGCCCCGGGCAACGCTGCGGCGCCGGAGTGAGCCCTTGGCGCCGGGATCCGGGGCTGCGTGAGGGGCAGCCGTCCGTGCGGCACGCCACATGCGCCCGCGCGACAGCAACACCACAATTTTTCGCGCGCTCTCCTATAGTGGAATCGTGAAATTGACGGCGTAGGTCCGTTCGAAACCCCGCGCGACGGTGCGCCGAGGAGGTGTGACCATGCGTTTCCATCCCGATCTACACCTGAAAGACCTGTCCAGCAGACTTCACTGGCCGCACCGCCCACCCTCACGTGCCGATGTCGTGGCTCATTTCCACTCGGCATCGGAAGACGCCGAAGTCGCCAAGGCACTCATCTATGTCAGCGCCGTCACCGCGATTGTGTTGCTGGTCGTGCTGGCCGGCATCAGTTTCGGTCAGGAGGCCATGCACTGGCTGGGTGTTGAATAAACGACGACTCGCCTGAAGCGATTCGCCTGACTGACCGGCCGGCCTCCCTTGCGGGGGGCCGGTTCTATTTTGGGTGTTGCTTTTTGCGGTGTGGCAAAGGTGTCAGGCCAGCAGTGGCGCGACGTTTTCTGGCGGGCGCCCGATCACCGCGCGATGGTCGCGCACGATCACGGGACGCTGCAGCAGGATGGGATTGTCCGCCACGGCGGCAAGCAGCTCGGCGTCGGTCAGCCCAGGGTCCGCCAGATCGAGTTCCTTGTAAGCCGTCTCGCCGTCCCGGATCATTTCCCGCACGGGCACGCCCAGCAGGGTGTGAAGTTGCCGCAGCGTCGACAGCGTCGGCGGCGTCTTCAGATATTCGACGATCTCCACGGTTTCGCCCAGGCGCGGCGCAGCGGCTTCGACAAGCGCCAGCGCCTCACGCGATTTCGAGCATCGGGGATTGTGGTAAATCGTGATCATGACGGCTTCCTCCTGCCTGCGTTAGATATCCCGGCACTATATACAACGGCTCGCCGGCTCTGACGAGGCCGCGCGGCGGAAAACGCGGCAAGGACCCCAGGTCGGACCCCGTCGCTATGTCCGCCTGCCAGGGGGCGTAGTCAGGGCCGTCGCTCTGGCGCGTTAATGAGGTCGCTCGGCAGTCAAGTCCGCCACTCATCGTCAATATCCCCTTTTCGGCGGTGGATTGGCACAGGCGAAGCGGGCATGTATCGTGCGTAGCGTGGCTGTCCATTCACCATGGTGGCCGGCATCGTGCCGGAACCGCTTTCTGCCCAACATAACGTGTCCGATTCTTCTTCACCTGCCACCCGCGCGCCGTACCGGCTGCGCGACGCAACCCCCGCCGATGTCCCCGCGATCCAGGCGATTTACGCCCACCACGTCCAGCACGGACGCGCGTCGTTTGAAGAAGTCGCGCCAACCGTGGACGACATGCAGTTGCGCTTTGCCGAAGTCCTCCGCAAAGGGCTGCCTTATATCGTGGCCGAACGCGACGGCAGGATCCTCGGCTATGCCTATGCATCGAGCTACCGCGCGCGCAGCGCCTATCGCTTCGCCATCGAGGATTCGATCTACATCGACCATCGCCACACCGGCGAAGGACTGGGCCGTGCGCTGCTCGCGGAGTTGATCACGCGCTGCGAACGGGGCCCCTGGCGCCAGATGGTGGCGGTGGTGGCGATGACTTCCACTGGCGAGGGTGCCGGGTCCGTCGCCGTGCACGAGCGTCTGGGCTTTCGCACCGTTGGCCGGCTGGAATCGGTCGGCCTCAAGCACGGCGAATGGATCGATACCTTGCTGATGCAGCGACCGCTCGGCGCAGGCAACGCCACGGTTCCCCACCCTGACGAACTACGCCAGTAAGGCCGGCACGGCGGTGTCACACCAGGCGCGCAGGTTGTCGTAAGCGCGCGCAACGTGGTCTGGGCCGCGCGTCATGCTTTCCAGGCGCATCACTTCGACGCGCGTCAGCCCAATCGTGCCCAGCACGTATTTCAGGTACGGCGTGAAGAAGTCCTTCTGGCTGGCGGCGTCATCCGAGAACCGTCCACCGCACGACACCACGGCGAAGACCGCGCGATCGCGCAAGAGTCCCTGCTTGCCTTGCGGCGTCCCCGCGAAGGTGCGTTCGGGGCGCACCACCAGGTCGATCCAGGTCTTCAGCGATGCCGGCAGTGTGAAGTTGTGCATCGGCGTGGTGATCAAGACGATGTCCGCCGCTTCGAGTTCGGCAATCAGCGCTTCCGACAACGCCAGCGCGGAGGGATCGGCCGCTTCGCGCTTTGCGGCCACCGCCAGATTGGCATCGGTGAACGCGGCGCCGATCGGCGGCAGCGGATTGGCAGCCAGGTCGCGCTCGATCACGACGAGCGGCCCGTGCTGCGCCGACAGTTGCGCGCGAACGATCTCGCCCGCGCGGCGGCTGGTGGACCTATCGCCGCGCGGGCTGACGTTCAGGTGTAGCAGTGTTGCCATTGTCTTGCGACCTAATCAGTCGATCATATGGTTGAAGCGCAGCGCCCGGGCCAGCAGGCCGTTGCGGTAATAGAAGCGATGGCCCAGCACGTTTGTCAGCGGGGTGTCGAGCACAAGCTGACGGCAGCCATGGGCGGCGGTTTCCGCCTTTAGCCAGTTCATCAGCTGATGCCCGTGGCCGCCACTGCGCGCGCCGGCATCGGTCACGAGGTCGTCGACATAACAGTACTTGCCGTAGACCAGATTCTCGGCAAGGCGATAGCCGGCCAGCGCCACCCACTGGTTGTCCTGCCACATCCCGACCAGCCGGTAGCCGTCCAGCGTCTGGCGTTGCCAGCGCGCGACGAATTCTTCCGCGTTGGCAAGATGCGGACGAAGCTGGTGCATCAGCGCAAAGGATGCCGCGACGTCGGCCGGCGTGTCGATGCGACGAATCTGATTTTGCTGCGCGGCGGCGATTTGCATCAGCGCGCTCCGGCCGGCGCATCGGCGGGCGGCGGCGGAAAGTGCAGTCCCACGGCGATACGGTTCCAGGCGTTGATCGACGCAACCGTGGCGGCCAGAAACACCAGTTCGTCGTCGCTGAAGACGGCGCGCGCGTCTGCCAGCGCGGTGTCGCGGGCGGGCCCATCGCTCATGCGGGTGAGCGCCTCGGCCCAGCCCAGCGCCGCCGTTTCGCGCGCCGTGTAGATGCCCGCGTCACGCCACCCGGCCAGCAGATCGAACTTGCGCGGATCGATGTCGAGCTTGCGCGCGATGTTCAGGTGAAACTGCAGGCAGAACGCGCAGCCGTTGATTTGCGACACGCGCAGCTTCACGAGCTCGGTCAGCTCGGGGTCCATGCCGGCCGCCGTGACCGCCTTGCTTACGCCGCTCAGGGCCGCGTACACATCGGGGGCCGTCCGTGTGAAAGCCTGGAAATCCATCTTCGACTCCTTCGGGTAAGATGTCAGAGTTCGAAGATTAATATAAGAGCTCTGATATTATGAGGAAGACCCTGTCGTCGAAGGGGAAAAGCGCCGGGCTTGCTGCCGAGACCACGCGGATTCCCGCACCCGGCGAAGGTAAGCGCGGCGAAAGCGGCTATCTGGCTTATCTGTTGCGGCAGGCCAGCGCGGCCAATCGCCTGCAGATGGAGCGCGCGCTGGCCGATCTCGGCGTGACGCTGCCGCAGTTTTTTGTGCTGACGATGCTCGGCGCGTATCCGGGCGCATCGGGCGCGGACATCGCACGGTTGGCATTGCTGACGCCGCAGACGGTCAGCGTGATCATGAACAATCTGGAGAAGATGGGCGCGATCGCGCGCCAGCCGCATCCGGTTCACGGCCGCATCCAGACCGTCGCCCTCAGCGATGCGGGGCGCGCGCTGCTGGCGCAGTGCAAGGTCCGCGCCACCGAGGTGGACAAGCAACTGCGCGCCGGGCTCAGCCCGGAAGAAGAACAGATCGTGCGGCGCTGGCTGGTCAGCCTGGCCGCGCCGGACAGCGATCTGACGGCGTAAGGCGCGGCAGGAAACAAGGCCCGCGCGCGGCATGAAAAAAAGGCCCGCCGACTTGCGTCACGCGGGCCATCATCGCATCACAACTACGGATTCATTGCGGCGCCAGCGGTGCGGAAAACCGCCGGCGCACTTCGCGGACTCAGCGCATCAGGTCCGACAGCGCCAGCGCCACCACCTTGGTCGCGCGGTTCAGGTCGTTCAGACGCAGGTTCTCGTCGGAATTATGGCCGCGCGCTTCCATCAGCGTGCGCGGACCGGCGCCGTACAGCACGGTCGGGATGCCGCGGCTCGTGTAGTGGCGCGCGTCGGTGTAGAGCGGCACGCCCTGCACCGGAATTTCCACGCCGAACACGGCTTCGGCGCGTTGCTTGAGCGCGCCGATCAGCTTGTCCACGCCCGGCAGTTCCGACAGCGGCTCGGCCAGGATGATGCGCTCGACCTTGACCTCGATGCCCGGACGCTCGCGCGCGGCCTTCTCCACCACGGCGCGCAGTTCGCCTTCCGCGTCGAAGCCGATTTCCTCGGGAATCATGCGGCGGTCCACGCGGAACGTCACTAGGTCAGGCACCACGTTGGTGTTGATGCCGCCCTTGATCAAGCCGACGTTGAGCGTTGCGGTGTCAATGCCCGGCACCTTGCTCTTGCGCGTTGCCAGTTCGGCGCGCAGGCCGTAAATCGATTGCAGGATGTGCGTGGCGGCCTCGATGGCGTCGACGCCGGTGTGCGGCATCGCGGCGTGGCCCTGCTTGCCCTTGACCGTCACTTCCACGTGCAGGCAGCCGTTGTGCGCCGACGTGATGCCGTACGAGAAGCCGGCCGAAATCGCATAGTCGGGCTTGGTCAGACCTTCGTCGAGCAGGAACTTCGGGCCGATATCGCCGCCGGTTTCCTCGTCGTACGTGAATTGCAGCTCCACGGTGCCGTTGATCTTGGCGCCCTGCTTCTCGGCTTCGATCAGCGCCAGCACGGCGTAGGCGTAGGTGGCGAAATCCGACTTCGACACCGCCACGCCGCGGCCGAACATGACCGGGCCGTGCTCGCTGTCGGCGATTTCGCCGCCGTACGGATCCTTGGTCCAGCCCAGGCCCGGGGGCACCACGTCGCCGTGCGCGTTCATCGCGATCACCGGACCGCCGTTGCCAAACGTCTTGCGCACCAGCAGATTGGTGGCGCTGATCATGCCGGCCGCCTTGACCTTGTCTTCCGGCACCTTGTGCGCTTCCACCTTGAAGCCCAGCCCTTCCAGCAGTTCACGCGCGCGCTTGCCATGTGCGTCGCAGTCGCCCGGCGGGTTGTCCGACGGCACTTTCACCAGCTCGGCCAGGAAAGCTTCCTGCTGCGGGCGGTGCGCGTCGATGTACTGGATCAGCGTGGATTCGATGGGATTCATGTTGTCTCGTGCGGTCATCGTCTAGCTCTGGAGTGTTGGGAGGGGCGCCGTGCGTGCGGCGCGCTTATTGGGTACGTTGGAAGTGCTCGACGAAATCGGCAAACACGCGCGCCGCGATTTCGGCGTCTTCCGCGGTCATGGTCTCGGTGGGATGGTGGCTGATGCCGCCGTTGCCGCAGCGGACAAACAGCATGGCCACATCGGCAATGGCGGCGATGGCCATCGCGTCATGGCCGGCGCCGGAGGGCAGATGACGCACGGGCACGCCCTGGCGCTGCACCGCGGCGGCCCATTGCGACTGCAGCCACGGCGCGCACGGCACGCTGGCCGCTTCGTGCGTCTTACGGATGTGCACGCGCACATTGCGGCGCGCGCAGACACGTTCGATTTCGGCCAGCACGTCATTGACGGCAGCCTCGCGCTCGGCGTCCACGCCCGCGCGAATGTCGATGGAGAACACGGCGCGCCCGGGCACTACGTTGGTGGCGCCGTTCGGCACATTGAACTGGCCTACCGTGCCCACCAGGCCCGGCTTGCCGCCGCAGCGCTTTTCGATGAACAGGCCGATTTCCGCGCCGGCCATCGCCGCGTCGCGACGCATGTCCATCGGCACGGTGCCGGCGTGTCCGGCCAGGCCTTCGAGTTCGACGATAAAGCGCGTGGCGCCCGAGATCGCCGTGACGACGCCCACCGGCAGCCCTTCGTTGAGCAGCACCGGGCCCTGTTCGATATGGACTTCGACGAAGGCCAGCACCTTCTCGCGGTCATGCCTGGCGGCAGGCAGTTGCGCGGCGTCGAACCCGGCCGCGCGCATCACGTCGCGCATCGCGCGGCCGGCATCGTCGACGTTGTCGAGCACGTTGTGGTCGAACGTCCCGGCGATCGCGCGGCTGCCCAGCAGCGTCGCCTTGAAACGCACGCCCTCCTCCTCGGCAAACCCGATCACTTCGATCGCGAACGGGAAACGCTTGCCTTGCCGGTGCCATTCGGCCACGCAGGCAATCGGCAGGATCACGCCCAGGTTGCCGTCGTAGCGGCCGGCGTCGCGCACGGTGTCGAAGTGCGATCCGGTGAGCAGCGCGGGCGCGTTGGCCTGCGCGCCTTCGTAGCGGCCGATCACGTTGCCCGCGGCGTCGCGGCGCACCGTCATGCCGGCCGCCTGCATCCATTCGGTCAGTTGCGCGGCCGCGCCGTGATGCGCGTCGGTCAGATAGGTGCGGGTAAGAATGCCGGGCTGGTCGGTATGAACGGCCAGGGCGTCGGCCCAGGCCATGATGCGGGTGCCGATGTCGGCGGACAACGGCGTGGTGATTGCTGCCATGTGTTTGTCTCTCCTGCTGGCGGTGCGTGAGCCCGGTAGTGTCTGCCCCGGGCGGGCGCCCGAAAGCCGTGGCTCTATTCTGTGCGATTCATGTTAGCACAGTGAATTCAAAAATTGCATACAAAAATGATATGCACTATATTGGCCTCCACGCACCGACAATCCGCCGCGGACAATCCGGTCCGGACAAGTGGATTGCGTGGATTCCGCCTCAACAGGGGGGCTTTCCGCGCCGGACAAGGGCCTGCGGGCCGATTGTCACGGTGATGCCACGCCGCACGCCGCATCAGCGTTGTCTTTGCTGACCGGTGCGACGGCATTCCTGAATCAGATCAGGGCCGGCCGATGGCGCATCGATCACCGACAGCGCCACGGACCAGGCCCGGCATGGAGACAACAATGCAGCATGCCGTACCCACGCAGCGCGCCGCCGGTGCACGCCTGCACACTCGCTTCACTCGTTCCCTGTTCGGCCAGGTGCTGATTGCCCTGGCGCTGGGCACGCTGCTGGGGCTTGCGTTTCCCGAATTCGCGGCCAAGCTCAAGCCGCTTGGCGATGGCTTCATCAAACTGATCAAAATGCTGATCGGACCGGTGGTGTTCTGCGTGGTGGTCGCCGGCATCTGCGGCGCTGGCGAGTTGAAGAAAGTAGGCCGTGTCGGCATCAAGGCCGTGGTGTATTTCGAGGTCGTGACCACCATCGCGCTGGCGCTTGGCGTGGTGCTGGCCTATGTGTTCCAGCCCGGCGCGGGCATGAACGTCAATCCGCACAATCTCGACGCTTCCGCCATGGCCGCGTATGTGGAATCGGCCGACAAGGTGAAAAGCGCGGGCATGGTCGATTTCCTGCTCAAGCTGATTCCGAACACCATCATGGGCGCGTTTTCCAGCGGCGATGTGCTGCAGGTGCTGCTGGTGTCGGTGCTGTTCGGTTGCGCGCTGTCGCTGGTCGGCGAGCCCGGCCGGCCGCTGGTCAGGCTGATCGACAACTTCTCGCAGACGCTTTTCAAGATGATGGGATTCATCATCAAGCTTGCGCCGCTGGGCGTGCTGGGTGCGGTGGCATTCACGGTGGGCAAGTACGGTATCGGATCGCTCAAACAACTCGGTTTTCTGGTGATCCTGTTCTACGGCGCGGTGCTGGTGTTCGTGCTGGGCGTGCTTGGCATAATCATGCGGCTGTGCGGTTTTTCGGTGCTCAAGCTGATCCGCTATCTGCGCGCCGAATTGCTGGTGGTGCTTGGCACCGCATCGTCGGACAGCGTGCTGCCGCAGGTCATGAGGAAGCTCGAATTCATGGGCATCAGGAAGTCCGTGGTCGGCCTGGTGATTCCTACCGGGTATTCGTTCAACCTCGATGCATTCTCGATCTACCTGACGCTGGCCGCGGTATTTATCGCGCAGGCCACCAATACGCCGCTGGCGATGGGCGACCTGCTCGGCATCCTGGCCGTGGCGCTGGTTACCTCGAAGGGTGCGCATGGCATTCCGGGCTCGGCCATTGTGATTCTTGCCGCCACGCTTTCGGCACATCCGGCCATTCCGGCGATTGGTCTGGTGCTGGTGCTGTCGGTGGACTGGTTCATCGGCATCGCACGCGCGGTGGGCAACCTGATCGGCAACTGCGTGGCGACGGTGGTCGTGGCAGCCTGGGAGCGCGATATCGACCGCGAGCGGGCGCACGCGGTACTCGACGGCGCCATCCCCGCGGGCGACCTCGACGAGGGCCTGTCGGCAGCGGCGCAAACCCCCGGGGAAGTCCCTGTGCCGGCATCGCTGCCCGGTGTGGCCTCGGGGCGCTAGAATCACGCCATCCCATTTCCACGCGCGGAGCAGGCAACAGTCGCGCGACACCATGCCCGAGCACATCGATCCAGACATGACCTCCGAGGCGATTGCCGACGACATCGTCGCCGCCATCGTCTCGCACCGGCTGCCGCCGGGCACCAAGCTGCGCGAGGAGGCGCTGGCGAGCGTCTATCGCGTCAGCCGCACCAAGGTCCGCGCGGCGCTCCTGATGCTATCCAAAGACAAGGTCATCCAGATCGTGCCGGACAAGGGCGCGTTCGTGGCCAAGCCAAGTGCCGAGGAAGCACGCGAGGTCTTTGCCGTGCGCCGCATCCTGGAGGCGGCGCTGGCGCGCGAATTCGTAGCCAAGGCGACGGCGGCGGACTACAAGCGCATCGAGAAGCATCTTTCGGCCGAACGCAAGTCGCTGAGCGGCAACGACGCGCAGACGCGCACGCGCCTGCTTGGCGATTTCCATATCGTGCTGGCGGAAGTGGCTGGCAACAATGTGCTGACGGAAATCATGCGCGAGCTGTCGATGCGCAGCGCGGTGATCACGATGCTCTACCAGAGCCGTCGCGACGCCACCTGCTCGTCCGACGAACACCGCGCGTTCATCGACGCGGCCAAGGCCGGCGATGCGGATCTGGCGGTCAGCCTGATGGTGGAACACCTGAACCACGTCGAAAGCGCGTTGCACTTCGACGAAATTCCCGCTGCGACGCGCGGCAAGGACTTGGTTGCCGCGTTGCTGGCCTGATCCTTTGCTTTGCGCTTGATCGCTATCAAGGACGGGGACGGGGTGCGAGGCGCATGATTCGTCTCGCCATGGAGTTGCGGGGGCGCACTTCATGAGCTCTCCCCGCCCTTCGCAAGAAGGGCTGCCCGCAGACCGCAACGGCTGCGGGCTTTTTCATTTGTTTTTCATTTGTGTGCCGACTGACCTTACCGGCCTGCCTTACCCGGCCGCCGTGGCCGCTGCAGTCGCCGCAGTCGTCCAACTGCTGCTGCGCTCGGTCCAGTAGCCGGGCTTGGCGTAAGCCTGTTTCAGATGCTCGATAAAGAAGCGGATCTTGGCCGGCACCGGACGCTGCTGCGGATACACGGCCAGGATGTCGTAGTCCGGCAGCGCGTATTCGTCCAGCACGGTAATCAGCTCGCCGCTTTCCAGCTGCGGAAGAATTTCCCATGTGGACCGCCAGCCAAGTCCCAGGCTTTCTCCGGTCCAGCGATGCAGCAGCTCGCCGTCGTTGCAATCGAGGTTGCCGTTGACGCGCACCGTCACGGTCTTGCCGTTCTGCTGGAAATACCAGCCGCGCTGTTGTCCGCCCTGCAGGTTGAACGCGAGGCAGTTGTGTTTTTCCAGATCTTCGAGCGTGTGCGGCACGCCGTGCCTGGCGAAATATGCAGGCGTGCCGCACACCACGCGTTTGTTGGTGGCCAGCTTGATGGCGACAAAGTTGGGATCGATCGCACCGCCAATGCGGATCCCCACGTCGTAGCCCTCGCGCACCAAATCGACCACGCGGTCGGTCAGGTTGAACGAGATCTGGACTTCGGGATTGGCGGCCAGGAACGCTGGCGCGTGCGGCGCAACATGCTTGCGGCCGAACGCGGCCGGCGCCGACACGATCAAATGGCCGGTGGCCTTGTGTTTGCCTTCGGCGATCAGCATTTCCGCGCGATCGAGATCGGCCAGCGCCTTTTTGCACTGCTCCATAAACGCCGCGCCCTGTTCGGTCACGACGATTCTGCGTGTCGACCGATGCAGCAGCTTGACGCCGATGCGTGCTTCCAGCGCGTTGATGCGCCTGCCGATCATGACCGGCGTGACGCCCTGCGTCAGGGCCGCCGCGGCCATGCTGCCGTGCTCGACCACGGCGATAAACGCTTCTATCTGTTTGAGTTTGTCCATAGGGGCCAGCTAAGCCGATTGTCTCCTGCCGTCGCATTGTGAGGCATGGAAGGCTTGCCGCGCATCTCCGGAACGCTATGCGGCGCATGCAGCGCGCCGCGCAATGGCGCCGCCGCTACGGTTGCTGACGCCGGGCCAGCGCTTCGTTGATCTCCGCTGCCTCGCTCAGGACATGCGCCAGCCGTCGCAGCGGCGCACTGCACTGCCACTGGGCGAACAGCGCGAACGCGCCGCCGATGACCACCACCACGCCGTAGATCGCCACCAGCATGGGCGCCTGGCCGGACGTCGTCGCCGGCAAGCCATGCGCGAGTACAGCCGCCGCCGGGCCGATGGCCAGGATCACCGCCACCGTGCGCGCGCCGCCTTCCCATAAGCGCGCCTGCAACTCGATGCGGCGCTGCCGGGCGCGCAACTGCAGCGCGGGAATCCGGCCCAGACGCAGCAGCAGCGCATTTTCCACGGCCAGTTGCGCGTCGATACGCTGCGCGAGCCAGTGCATCGGGTGCCGCAGTGCATCGCGCCTGCCCAGCATCCGAGTCAGCCAGGCCGCCACGTAGAACAGCGCGCTCACGCCCAGCAGTACGTGAAAAACGTCCGGCAGCCACGCCGGCGGCGCCTGCTTCAGGACCTGATGCCACCACACCAGACCCGCGCCGACCGCCAGCGTCGGCACCAGCGCAAGCACGAATCCGCCCCATAGCACCGTCACCAGACGGCTGTCCCGCGCCTTTTCGGCCGGCGCCGTCTGCAATGCTTCCATCAATTCGAGATTTGTCGGCAGCCGCGTGTACATGGCAAGGCAATGGCGTTTCGAAACCCGCTATTGTGGCCCCACCGCGGCTGCTGCCGATAGGAAAAACGCCGCCGTTTGATCGCAGCGCCCGCATCGACGGATTCAGCGGTGCAAAAACGCCCGGAGGATCGCCCGCCAGACAGCTGGGACGGCCCCCGCATCCGCGCGTCTAAAAGCCGAACATCTTCAATGCGGCATCCTGGGCGTCGCTGTTTTTGAAGGTGACACAGTCGAAATCGATAATCACCGGCTTGCCGTCGAGAATTCTGATATTGGCGGCCGAATTATCGCCAATCTGCCGCTGAATCTGTTTCAGCGTTTGTACCACCAGTTCTTTTTGAGGACTTCGGGCATAAACATCGGCAGGCATCTCGGTGCCATCCACAAACGGCGTGCGGAGCACACATTCTCCGGACTCCAGCCGGATGACCGTTGCCGAGGCAAGGCGCCGGAACTGGCCGCCATAGGCGCGGCCGTAGAAATAATTCCATTCGCTCGCCGCCGTCCGCATTTCCGCAGCCGACATCGACTTGACTCCCATGAGCGCTGCCCCCTGCCGGTTCATCTTGTACACCTTGAAGACCTGATCGCCGACGCGCCACGCTTCGCCAAAGGCTCCGCCGCCCAATGATGTGCCGCACGCCTGAATATCGGATATTGATTTCGGGGCCATCCCATCTCCTTGTCCAGCGAAGAAATCCGGCTAGCGGGGAATGCCATGCGGGCATTGCCGACCGGACGCTTCATCATAAATTTCCGGATTCGCGCGGTAGTCCCAATTGGATCGCGGGCTAAAAGCGTTGCCAGAAAATGCGGACGCAGTAAGGGACGACCTTGCGATTACCGAACCGGCCGCATGTTAAGCGCCGCGCGCGGGCGTGGGATTGATCTGGACCGGAGTGCGTGGCGGAGCGGATGCGCAAGCACCTACCAGGATGCGGTCCCGCGCGCACGCATTTTTAACCGGCTCGCAGCGCCGGCGCCATGTATCCCCGCGCGCACATTTCCCGCGCATTTTCTGCGCCATTGCAAACCCCAGGTATCGAATCAACTGATCGCGCTTCTGTTTATCCATACCCGATGCAGGCATAGCATCAACGCCAGAACAAATCCCACCCATTGTTTTTGAGCGTATTGGAGACAGACATGCCGAAGATGAGAGCAGTCGACGCGGCCATCGCCGTGCTGGAAAAGGAAGGCATCACCACCGCGTTTGGCGTGCCCGGCGCCGCGATCAACCCGTTCTATTCGGCGATGCGCAAGGCCGGATCGATCCGCCATCTGCTGGCGCGCCACGTGGAAGGCGCCTCGCACATGGCCGAGGGCTACACCCGCGCCGAGCCGGGCAACATCGGCCTGTGCGTGGGCACCTCCGGGCCGGCCGGCACGGACATGATCACGGGCCTGTACTCGGCCTGGGCCGATTCGATTCCCATCCTGTGCGTCACGGGCCAGGCGCCGCGCGCGCGCCTCTACAAGGAGGATTTCCAGGCCGTCGATATCGAATCGATCGCCAAGCCCGTTACCAAGTGGGCCGTGACCGTGCGCGAGCCCGCGCTGGTACCGCAGGTGTTCCAGCAGGCGTTTCACCTGATGCGTTCGGGCCGCCCTGGTCCGGTGCTGATCGACCTGCCGTTCGACGTACAAGTGGCAGAGATCGAATTCGATCCGGAAACGTACCAGCCGCTGCAGCCGTACAAGCCGGCGGCGTCGCGCGCGCAGATCGAAAAGGCCATCGCGATGCTGAACCAGGCCGAGCGTCCGCTGATCGTCTGCGGCGGCGGCGTGATCAACGCCAACGCCAATGAGCTGCTGGTGGAATTCGCCGAACTGGTGAACGTGCCGGTGGTGCCGACGCTGATGGGCTGGGGCGTGCTGGCCGACGACCATCCGCTGCAGGCGGGCATGGTGGGGCTGCAGACCTCGCACCGCTATGGCAATGCGACGCTGCTGGCGTCCGACTTCGTGATGGGCATCGGCAATCGCTGGGCCAATCGACACACGGGCAGCGTCGACGTGTACACCAAGGGCCGCAAGTTCGTGCACGTCGATATCGAGCCAACGCAGATCGGCCGCGTGTTCGGCCCGGACCTCGGCATCGTTTCCGACGCCCGCGCGGCGCTGGAACTGTTCGTCGAAGTGGCGCGCGAAATGAAGATGGCGGGCCGCCTGCCATGCCGCAAGGCGTGGGTGGCCGATGTGCAGAAGCGCCGCCGCACCATGAAGCGCAAGAGCGATTTCGACAACGTGCCGGTCAAGCCGCAGCGCGTGTATCGCGAGATGAACCAGTACTTCCCGCGCGATGTCCGCTATGTCACCACCATCGGCCTGTCGCAGATCGCCGCGGCGCAGTTCCTGTCGGTGAACCAGCCGCGCCACTGGATCAACTGCGGCCAGGCCGGCCCGCTGGGCTGGACGATCCCCGCCGCGATCGGCGTGAAAACCGCATCGCCGCAATCGGACGTGGTGGCCATTTCGGGCGACTACGACTTCCAGTTCATGATCGAAGAGCTGGCCGTGGCCGCGCAGTTCAAGGTGCCGTACATCCACGTGGTGGTGAACAACTCGTACCTCGGGCTGATCCGCCAGGCGCAGCGCAATTTCGAAATGGACTACTGCGTGCAGCTGGCGTTCGACAACGTCAACGCGCCGGAGCTGGAAGGCTATGGCGTGGACCACGTCAAGGTGGTGGAAGGCCTGGGCTGCAAGGCGATCCGCGTGTTCAAGCCCGAAGACATCGCCCCGGCGTTTGCCGAAGCGCGCGACCTGATGGCCGAGTTCTCGGTGCCGGTGGTGGTCGAGGTGATTCTGGAGCGCGTGACCAACATCGCGATGGGCACCGAGATCGACAACATCAACGAGTTCGAGCCGATCGAGGACCTGGACGACGCCGAGCAGGCCATTCTGGTTGAAGAAACCGTCACGGCCTGATCACTTCGCGAGAATCCCGCGGCACGTCCGCGGACAGGCCACCCCGCGCGCGCCGGCGCGGCGGGCGTGGCCGGTTTTCCCCAACACCGAGAGAGACATCACAATGCCAAAGCTCGCAGCCAATCTGACGATGCTGTTCAACGAGGTGGGTTTTTTGGACCGCTTCGAAGCCGCCGCACGCGCCGGCTTTCGCGGCGTGGAATTCCTGTTCCCCTACGCATTTCATGCCGACCAGATTGCCGATCGCCTGAATCGCTTCCAGCTGGACCTGGTGCTTCACAACCTGCCCGCGGGCAAGTGGGATGCCGGTGAGCGCGGCATCGCCTGCCATCCCGACCGCGTCGGCGAATTCCAGGACGGCGTGGGCGAGGCGATCAAGTACGCGAAAGTCCTGGGCGTGCGCCAACTCAACTGCCTGGTTGGCATCCTGCCGCAGAACGTCCGGCGCGAGCAGGCCAACGAAACGCTGGTGGAAAACCTGCGCTTCGCAGCCAACGCGCTGGCCGGCGAGCAGATCGACCTGCTGATCGAGCCGATCAACACGTTCGACATTCCGGGCTTTTTCCTGTCGCGCACGCAGCAGGCGATCGACCTGATCGGACAGGTCAACGCGCCCAATCTGTACGTGCAGTACGACATCTATCACATGCAGCGCATGGAAGGCGAAATCGCCAACACGATCAAGGCGAATCTTCCGAAGATCCGCCACGTGCAGCTGGCCGACAACCCTGGCCGCAACGAACCGGGTACGGGCGAGATCAACTACCGCTACCTGTTCGGCCTGCTCGACGAGATCGGCTACCAGGGCTGGATCGGCTGCGAATACAAGCCCAGGACGACGACCGAGGAAGGCCTGGGCTGGCGCGCCGCCCACGGCGTCTGACGCCCCGCCCTTCGTGCCGAAGCGATACGCCCGCGCCAGCGTACTGACGCCGCGGCAGCGTGCCGACTTCGGCCCACACATCATCGACATCATTCCAAACGACTGGAGACATCATCATGGCAAATCAACGTAACGTCGGCTTTATCGGCCTGGGCATCATGGGTGCGCCGATGGCCGGACATCTGCGCGCGGCCGGACACACGCTGTTCGTACACGACGTCAACCCCGCTCCGCAGGTGCTGGTCGATGCCGGCGTCACGGTCTGCACCAGCGCCGAGGAAGTGGCCAAGCGCGCCGACATCGTGATCGTCATGGTGCCGGACACCCCGCACGTCGAAGCCGTGCTGTTCGGCGAAAAGGGCGTCGCAGCGGCCTACAAGAGCGCCGGCAAGGAAGCCACGTACGGCAAGATCGTGGTCGACATGAGCTCGATTTCGCCGATCGCCACCAAGGATTTCGCCGCGCGCATCAACAAGCTGGGCGCTTCCTACCTCGATGCGCCGGTCTCGGGCGGCGAAGTTGGCGCCAAGGCGGCGTCGCTGACGATCATGGTGGGCGGCCCGTCCGAAGCGTTCGACGAGGTCAAGCCGTTGTTCGACCTGATGGGCAAGAACATCACGCTGGTCGGCGGCAACGGCGACGGGCAGACCACCAAGGTGGCCAACCAGATCATCGTGGCGCTGAACATCCAGGCCGTGTCGGAAGCGCTGCTGTTTGCCTCCAAGGCCGGCGCCGATCCGGCCAAGGTGCGCCAGGCGCTGATGGGCGGATTTGCCGCGTCGCGCATTCTGGAAGTGCACGGCGAGCGCATGGTCAAGCGCACGTTCGATCCGGGCTTCCGCATCGAACTCCATCAGAAGGATCTGAACCTGGCGCTGCAGGGCGCGAAGGCGCTGGGCGTGTCGCTGCCGAACACGGCCACCGCGCAGGAACTGTTCAACGCCTGCGCCGCCAACGGCTTCGGCAAGCTCGATCACTCGGCGCTGTGCCGCGCGATCGAGATCATGTCGAACCACGACATCGCCAAGGCCGCGAAGTAACTGCGCGATCGGGGCCGCCTTCCGGCCTTCCGGCCTTCCGGCCTGCGAAGGCGGCGGCGTGGCGCGCGCTGCATGCGCCGCGCCCGACGCCCGGTGAATTCACCGCCCGCTGCTTGCATTCCGTTTTTTCGGTATTCCGTATTTTCAACAGGATTTTCATGTTCGCCACCGACGCCACTGCCGTCCTGCTGTCGCCCCAGCGCAAGGCCGGCGCACCCGATTGCCGCAACCCCGCGCAGGCGCGCGAGTTGTTGCGCGACCTGTTCGATACGGCGGTGGCTGCCGTCAGCGCCGCGCATTGCCTGCCGCCGCATTTGCCGCAGCCGCCGCGGGGCCGCACCGTGGTGATCGGCGCGGGCAAGGCCGCCGCGGCCATGGCGCAGGCCGTGGAAGCGCACTGGCAAGGCGAACTGTCGGGGCTGGTGGTGACGCGCTACGGGCACGGCGCGCCGTGCCAGCGCATCGAAGTCGTCGAGGCCGCGCATCCGGTGCCCGACGCAGCCGGCCAGCAGGCCGCGCAGCGCATGGTGGAGCTGGTGCAGGGGTTGACCGCCGACGATCTCGTGCTGTGCCTGATATCGGGCGGCGGGTCGGCGCTGCTGGCCGCGCCCGCGCCGGGCATCTCACTGGCCGACAAGCAGGCCGTGAACAAGGCGCTGCTGCGCAGCGGCGCCAGCATCGGCGAGATGAACTGCGTGCGCAAGCATCTGTCGGCGCTCAAGGGCGGGCGCCTGGCGTTGCTGTGCGCGCCGGCCCGCGTGGAAACGCTGCTGATTTCCGATATCCCCGGCGACGATCCCACGCTGATCGCCAGCGGGCCGACGCTGCCCGACAGCACCACTTGCGCCGACGCGCTCGCGGTCATCGCCAAGTACGGCATCGACGTGCCGGCCAACGTGCGCGCGCACCTGGCAAGCGGCGCGGGCGAGACGCCCAAACCCGGCGACAGTCGATTCGACGGCCATCGCAGCGTGACGCTGGCCAGCGCGCAGCAATCGCTGGAGGCCGCCGCCGCGCGCGCCCGCGAGCTTGGCCTGGCCGCATACATCCTGTCCGACAGCATCGAGGGCGAGGCGCGCGATGTGGCCGAAGTGCACGCCGCGATCGCGCGGCAGATCGTCGCGCACGGCCAGCCGTTCCAGAAGCCGTGCGTGATCCTTTCCGGCGGCGAAACCACGGTCACGGTACGCGGCAACGGCCGCGGCGGCCGCAACGCCGAATTCCTGCTGTCGCTGGCGGTGGCGCTCGATGGCCTGCCCGGCGTGCACGCGATTGCGTGCGATACCGACGGCATCGACGGATCGGAAGACAACGCCGGCGCGCTGCTCGACCCCGACACACTGACGCGCGCGGCGGCACGCGGCCTGTCGGCGCGCGCCCATCTGGACAACAACGACGGGTACGGTTTCTTTGCGGGCATCGACGATCTGATCGTCACCGGCCCGACCCGCACCAACGTGAACGATTTCCGCGCGATCCTGATCGTCTGAGGCGAACGGTTCGACACGGCAGCATAACGAGGATGGAGAAGGAGACTTTCATGAGACGCCAGCGCAAAGCGAAGATCGTGGCCACCCTGGGGCCCGCAAGCAGCGACATCGCGGTCATCCGCCAATTGTTCGACGCCGGGGCCGATGTGTTCCGCCTGAACTTCAGCCACGGCACGCATGACGACCATCGCGCGCGCTACGACGCGGTGCGCCAGGTGGAGGCCGAAACGGGCCGCCCGATCGCGATCCTGGCCGATCTGCAAGGCCCGAAGCTGCGCATCGGCACGTTCGCCGCCGGCAAGGTGGCGGTGCGCGCGGGCGACGTGTTCGTGCTCGACAGCGACCCGACGCCCGGCGACGGCACGCGCGTGTACCTGCCGCACCCGGAACTGTTCAAGGCCGCCAACGCGGGCCAGTCGTTGCTGATCGACGACGGCAAGGTGCGCCTCAATATCGAATCCGTTTCCAGCGGCAGCATCACCACGCGCGTGGCCAACCACGGCACGCTGTCGGACCGCAAGGGCGTGAACGTGCCCGACGCGGTGATTCCGATCCCGGCCCTTACCGAGAAGGACCGCAAGGACCTCGACTTCGCGTTGGAGTTGGGCGCGGACTGGATCGCGCTGTCATTCGTGCAGCGTGCCTCCGATATCGTCGAAGCGCGCGAGATCATCGGCACGCGTGCCGGCGTGCTGTCGAAGATCGAAAAGCCGGCCGCGCTGCAGCAGCTGGAAGAGATCGTGCGCGTGTCCGATGCAGTGATGGTGGCGCGCGGCGACCTTGGCGTGGAACTGCCGCCGGAGCGCGTGCCCGGCGTGCAGAAGCGCATCCTGCGCATCTGCCGCCAGCTGGGCAAGCCGATCGTGATCGCCACGCAGATGCTGGAATCGATGATCGACTCGCCGGTGCCGACGCGCGCCGAGGCGTCCGACGTGGCAAGCGCGATCTACGACGGCGCCGACGCGGTGATGCTGTCGGCCGAGTCCGCCAATGGACGTCATCCGGTGCCGGCCGTATCGATGATGGACCGCATCATCAACGAGGTGGAACGCGATCCGCTCTATCGCAACATGCTCGACGCGCAGCACGAGGCGCCGCTTTCCACGCGCCAGGACGCCATCTGCGCGGCCCTGCGCGAGGTCACCCACATCATCGGCGCCAAGGCGACGGTCACCTACACGTCGTCGGGCGCCACGGCGCTACGCGCGGCGCGCGAGCGGCCGTGCGCGCCGATCGTCAGCATCACGCCGAACCTCGATATCGCGCGGCGCCTGGCCATCGCCTGGGGCGTGCATTCGACGGTCAGCCCGGATGTGCAAAGCGTCGACGAAATGGTCGAGGCAGCCGCGCGCGCCGCGCTGGTGGAAGGCTACGCCGCGCCGGGCGACCAGATCACGATCGCAGCCGGCATGCCGTTCGGCCAGGGCGGCACCACCAACCTTCTGCGCGTGGCCGAAGTGGGCACCGAAGTTGGCGGCCTGCAGATCGGCAAGCTGCCCGCCGCCGAGGCCGTCTGAGGCCGGCGGCGTCGCCCGCGTGTTGCATTTCCTGAGGCAGAGCAGGTTGACCCCCTGCCCTGCCGGCCGTCCGCACCCACCAGCCCGGTGTCGCGGACGGCTCCTTTTTGCGCCGGGGCGGGTGCGGCACAAGGTAACCAATTGCGCACGCGTCACTGGGCGTCAAGCGGCGTTGCTATACTCCATCGGCATATCAGAATCCCCGACGGAGCCCCCAACATGCGTCTCGATGACGAAGCCGAAAGCCAGAACGTAGAAGATCGCCGCGGCGATGGCTACGGCGGAGGCGGCGGATTCGGCCTGCCGATCGGCGGAAAATCAATCGGCATCGGCACGGT
>Ga0187842_1000091_pt1 | contig 45413 bp, 48 predicted proteins | sample SpaLakP09_SKY_41_FD_134514 | JGI IMG/M metagenome (GOLD analysis project Ga0187842, IMG submission 134514) | Oligotrophic lake water microbial communities from Sparkling Lake, Wisconsin, USA - SP09_SKY_41 | ecosystem: Environmental > Aquatic > Freshwater > Lake | place: USA: Sparkling Lake... | reverse complement strand
CTGGCGCTGCTCGAACACGGCCTTGCGCTGGTCGTTGACGACGTCGTCGTACTTCAGGAGGTTCTTGCGGATCTCGTAGTTGCGCTGCTCGACGCGCTTCTGGGCGGTGGCGATGGCGTTGTTCAGCCACTTGTGGGTGATCGCCTCGCCTTCCTGGACGCCGAAGGTGCGCATGATCGCATCCAGACGCTCGCCGGCGAAGATGCGCAGCAGGTCGTCCTCGCACGACAGGAAGAACTTGGAGCGGCCCGGGTCACCCTGACGGCCGGTCCGGCCGCGCAGCTGGTTGTCGATGCGACGGCTTTCGTGGCGCTCGGTGCCGAGCACGAACAGGCCGCCGGCGGCCAGGGCCTTGGCCTTGGACTCGGCGATATCCGCCTCGATCTCGGCGCGCATGGCCAGTTCGTCGGCGGGCAGCGGCGTGATGCCCAGGCCCTTCTGCTGCTGGCGCCAGCTGGCCAGGCGCATGTCGAGATTGCCACCCAGCTGGATGTCGGTGCCGCGTCCGGCCATGTTGGTGGCGATGGTCACCGCCCCCGGCGCGCCCGCGTCAGCGACGATGCCGGCTTCCTGTTCGTGGAAGCGGGCATTGAGCACCTGGTGGGGAATCCCGACCTGCTTTTTGCCGTCGTTTTCCCACGCATAGGTCGACAGCAGCTTGGACAGTTCTTCGGACTTCTCGATCGACACCGTGCCGACCAGGATCGGCTGGCCGTGCATGTGGCAGTCGGCGATCTGCTTGAGGATCGACTCGTTCTTCTCGCGCTCGGTGCGATAGACCTCATCGTCATCGTCGATGCGCTGGATGACGCGATTGGTCGGGATCTCGCTGACGCCCATCTTGTAGATGTCGTCGAATTCCTGGGCCTCGGTCGAGGCCGTGCCGGTCATGCCCGACAGCTTGGTATAGAGGCGGAAGTAGTTCTGGATGGTCACCGAGGCCAGGGTCTGGTTCTCGGGCTGGATGGCGGCGCCTTCCTTGGCCTCGATCGCCTGGTGAAGGCCTTCCGACAGGCGGCGGCCGGTCATCATGCGGCCGGTGAACTCGTCGATCAGGACGATCTCGTCGCCCTTGACGATGTAGTCCTTGTCGCGCGTGTACAGCACATTGGCCCGCAGGGCCTGGTTGACGTGGTGCACCACCGAGATGTTGGCGGCGTCATAGAGCCCGGCGGTGTCCTCGGCCAGATGGCCGCCCGACATCAGGATCTCTTCGATCCTCTCCTGGCCTTCTTCGGTCAGGATGACCTGCTTCTGCTTCTCGTCGTGGTCATAGGTCGACTTGTCCTTGATCATCTCTTTGATCAGGACGTCGATGGTCTTGTAGAGTGAGCTGCGGTCTTCGGTCGGGCCCGAGATGATCAGCGGGGTGCGGGCCTCGTCGATCAGGATCGAGTCGACCTCGTCGACGATGACGAAGTGGTGGCCGCGCTGGACCATTTCGTCGACGCTGTAGACGAGGTTGTCGCGCAGGTAGTCGAAGCCGAATTCGTTGTTGGTGCCGTAGGTGATGTCGCTGCGATAGGCGCGCTGACGTTCACCCTGGCTCAGGCCGTTGACGATCACGCCATAGGACAGGCCCAGGAAGTTGTAGACTTGGCCCATCCACTCGGCGTCGCGCCGGGCCAGGTAGTCGTTCACGGTGATGACGTGCACGCCCTTGCCGGCGAGGGCGTTCAGATAGGTCGGCAGGGTCGCGACGAGGGTCTTGCCTTCGCCGGTCCGCATTTCCGAGATGCCGCCGAAGTGCAGCACCATGCCGCCGACCAGCTGGACGTCGAAGTGGCGCATGCCCAGCACCCGCTTGGAGGCCTCGCGCACGGCGGCGAAGGCTTCGTGCAGCAGGCCATCCAGGGTCTCGCCCTTTTCAAGGCGGGCCTTGAACTCGGCCGTCTTGGCCTTGAGGGCCTCGTCCGACAGTGCGGCATATTCCGGCTCGAAGGCGTTGATCTTCGCCACACGGGCGGTCAGCGTCTTGACCTTGCGATCGTTGGAAGAGCCGAAGAGCTTTTTGGCGAAGCCGAGCATGAAGTCGAAATTCCGATGAAGTGTGATGCGGTCCGGACGTTGGCGATCGTGCAAGGTCATTCCCCGACACGAAAATTTGGTCCTTTGAACGCGCGCGAGACTTAAGCAGCGCCCCCCCCAGTGTCAACGCGAGGGCTTCCGCAGCGTCGAGCAAAGTCACAGGTTTCCGGCATTCTTGGGGCCTGGCCTGACCTGACTGCCAGAATTGAACGAAAGCCCCGGCCCGACGGCGTCCGAGTTGCATTCCCCTGCGGCCGAAACCACGCTAGAGCGCAAGCGAAGTTCGTGCGGAGATCCGTCTTGACGAAACCTGTCTCTGTCCGCGCCTGGATCGTCGTGGTCGCCGCGCTCGTGCTGGCCTCCTGCGGCCAAGACAAGGGTGCCGAGAAGCCGCCCGAACCGGGCGACGTGGCCGTGGCCGAGGTCAATGGCCACAATGTCTGGGCCTCGGACGTCAAGCGCGAGGCCGTCGCCCAGGGCCTGATCAGCGAGGGCGAGCCGCTGGACATCTCCAGCGAGCTGTTCCGCCAGCGCCTGGACGAGGTGATCGACCAGAAGCTGCTGGCCTCAGAGGCCCTGAAACGCAAGCTGGACAAGGATCCCGTGGCCCAGCGCCGCCTCGCCGCCGCGCGCGAGCGGATCCTCGGCGACATGCTGGTCGAGAGCGTGGTCGAGAAGGCCGTCAACGAGGACGCCATCCGCCGGCTCTATGCCGAGCAGCAGAAGCTGTCGAAGCGCTCCGAGGAGATCCGCGCCCGGCAGATCCTGGTGGCCAGCCAGGCCGAGGGCGACAGCATCAAGAAGCTGCTGGCCACCGGGGCCTCGTTCGACGCCCTGGCCATGGAGCGGTCCACCGACCAGGCCACGCGCTTCAACGGCGGGGATCTCGGCTATTTCACCGTCGACGTGATGCCCGAAGCCTATGCCGGGGCCCTGAAGACCGCCAAGAAGGGCGACATCGTCGGGCCCTTCGCCACCGAGGGCGGCTGGGCCATCCTGCGGGTCGAGGACAAGCGCATGGAAGAGCCGATCACGCTCGAGGCCGCCCGGCCGCAGATCGTGCGCTTCCTGACCTATGACCAGGTCCGCGACCTGCTGGAAAAGCTGCGCGGCGGGGCCAAGGTCGACATGCTGACCGGCAAGGGCCAGGACCTGCCCGGTGCCCCGCAGGAGCCGGCCTCGGCTCCGCCTGAAGCCACCCCTCCGGCCTCCGCGCCGGGCCAGAACTGATCGAGGCGCGTCCCATGCCCCGCAAGACCGACAAGTCACCGTCCGAGGCCGCTCCGGCCGATGTCGCCGCCGAGACCGCCGTTCCCTCGCCCGGCGCGGTGGAACGCGTGGGCCAGACCCTGGAGCGGGCCCTGGATCCCCTGACCACGGCCTTCAAGCGGGTCGGGCTGCGGCGCGGTGAAAAGCGCGAGGCCCCCGCCGCCGCGCCCGTCGCCGCCGCTGCCCCGGGCAAGCCGGGCCTGATGGTGTCGCCCTTGGCAGTGCCGTTCCCGACCATTCCGCCGATCCCCGGTGTCGAGATCGCCACCGGGCGCGCGGGCTTCTACAAGCATGAGCGCGAAGACCTGCTGCTGATGCGCTTTGCCGAGGGCACCTCGGCGGCCGGCGTCTTCACCCGTCACGGCGTCGGCTCGGCCCCGGTTGACTGGTGCAAGCGCCAACTGACCGCCAGCGGCGGCGCCGATGTGCGCGCCCTGGTGGTCAATGCCGGCTGCGCCAACAGCTTCACCGGCAAGCCGGGCGCCGATGCGGTGCGCCGGGTGGCCACAGCCGTGGGCAAGCGCTTCGACTGCCGGCAGCGCGACGTGATGATGGCCTCGACCGGCGTGATCGGCGTCATCCTGGATGACAGCAAGATCACCGCCCGGCTGCCAGAGGTCGAGACCCGCCTGACCGAGGACGCCTGGGCCGGCGCCGCGGCGGCGATCATGACCACCGACACCTTCCCCAAGGGGGCCTATGCCACGGCGATGATCGACGGGCATGAGGTGAAGATCGCCGGCATCGCCAAGGGCTCGGGCATGATCGCGCCGGACATGGCCACCATGCTGGCCTTCGTGGCGACCGACGCCAAGATCGCCCCGGCCGCCCTGCAGACCCTGGTCAGCCTCTATACCCGCACCACCTTCAACTGCGTGACCGTGGATGGCGACCGGTCGACCAACGACACCCTGCTGCTGTTCGCCACCGGCCAGTCGGCTGCGCCCAAGATCCACCGGGCCGGTGACCGGCGTCTGGCCGACTTCCGCGAAAAGCTGGAAGGCGTGCTGCTGGACCTGGCCCTGCAGCTGGTCCGCGACGGCGAGGGGGCGACCAAGTTCGTCAAGATCACAGTCAACGGCGCCGAGAGCCCGGCCAGCGCCCGCAAGATCGCCCGCACCATCGCCGAAAGCCCCCTGGTCAAGACCGCCTTCGCCGGCGAGGACGCCAACTGGGGCCGGATCGTCATGGCCGTGGGCCGCGCCGACGAGCCGGTGGCCCGCGAGCGGATCAATGTCCGCTTCGGCGACCTCTATGCCGCCCGCGACGGCCTGATCTCGGCCGACTATGACGAGGCGGCGATGAGCGCCTACGTCAAGAAGCCCGAGTTCGAGGTCAGCGTCGACGTCGGCGTCGGCAAGGGCTCGGCGACGGTCTGGACCTGCGATCTGACCAAGCAATATGTGGCGATCAACGGGGATTACCGGAGCTAGGGCGTGGTGTCCGTTCCCGTCACTAAGGACGAGCATCGTCAGCAGCCTGTCCCTTCCGAATGGCGTGAGACATTCCGGTCTATCGTCGAGGCATTCCGTTCAGGCGATCTGCGGTTGAACGCTGGGGTGGAGCAGGTGGCTCCGATCAAGGCGTCCCTCGCAGAGCATATCGCTGGAAATCGCAGGGCTTACGGCGGCCGGCTGGCGAGCCTCCCGGAGGGCACTTGGGACACATCGGTCTGTCAATGGCAGGGCGGGTACTGGGAGGTGTTGATCGACCTTTTCAATGAAGAAGGCGCGATCGATCTCGTACTCTCTACGAGCGTAAAAGAAGACGGTGCGCGCTACGCATTCGAAGTTCTGTTGGTTTATGTCCCCTGAGCTAGTTCGATGGTGACGAAGCGTTACGGGCGTTAACTGGCTTCTTGAAATGATGATTGGATCCAGCGATGGCGGATGAAGCCCTTCCCCTCAACCTCGCCGAAATCGCCGACGCTTGCCGCGAGGCCGGCTATGTCGTCAGCGAGATCGACAACGGCCTGGAGATCTCCGGGGCCGAGGACGGCGGGGCCTTCTATCTGTTTCCGCAGAACGGCTGGCTGCAGGTGCGCTGCCAGGTTCTCGACAGCGAAGACCTCGATCAGGCCCGCGACCTGACGGCCCTGTTCGAGACGGTCGCCCGCGCCCAGTTCCGTCTGATCGGCTGCCGGTTCGGCTTCGATGTGCTGACCGGGCTGTGGCTGGTGGAAGATCTCTATCCCGGCTTCGAGCCCGACCGCCTGCCCGCCGTGCTGGAGCAACTGGCCTTCGTCTGGAGCTCGCTGGATCCTGTCCTGTCTGCTGCCCTGACCGGCACGATCGCCGATGACGCCGGCCTGGATGCCGCCTTTGAGCTGGAAGCGGTCAGTCCGCCGAACTAGCCACGGCTCGCGGCGCATCGTCGCTTGAACAGGGCCCCGCAATCACGTTCTCATGTCGCCGCAAGTTGCGTGGGGAACAAGACCTTTGACCGAAGCCTTGATCGTGCGGGGTCTGAACAAGACCTTCGCCAAGCCGGCTGTGTCCGATCTGGACCTGACCGTTCATGCGGGCGAGCTCTATGCCCTGCTGGGCCCCAACGGGGCGGGCAAGACCACGACCCTGCGGATGGTCGCCGGCCTGACCAAGCCGGATGCGGGCGAGATCAGCGTGTTCGGCATCGATGCGCGCCAGGACCCGGCCGGGGCCAAGGGCCTGATCGCCTGGGCCCCCGACGAGGCGATGATCTATGACCGCCTGACCCCGCTGGAGTATCTCGAGTTCGTGGCCGGGCTGTGGAGTGTCGATCCGGCCGTGGCCCGGACGCGGGCCGAGGCGCTGCTGGCCCAGCTGGGCCTGGCCGATGAAGCGCGGCGGCGCTGCGAGGGCTTTTCGCGCGGCATGAAGCAGAAGGTCGCCCTGGCCGGGGCCCTGATCCATGACCCGAAGCTGTTGATCCTGGATGAGCCCCTGACCGGCCTCGACGCCGCGGCGGCGCGGCTGGTCAAGGACATGCTGCAGGCGCGGGTCGAGGCCGGCTGCACGGTGATCCTGACCACCCACATCCTCGAGGTGGCCGAGCGCATGGCCGACCGGATCGGCATCATCGCCGGTGGACGCCTGCTGGCCGAAGGCCGGCTGGACGAGCTGCGCGCCAAGGCCGGCGACGGCGCCGGGACCCTGGAAGACGTCTTCCTGCAACTGACTGCAGAGGGCGCGCCCGCGTGAGCCTGTTCAAGCCTGCCGGCACGCTCTGGCTGCTGGCCCATGAGATCCGCCTGGCCTGGCGCGGCTTTCGCTCCGGCCGGGCCGGGAAGGGGCCCGGGGCCCTGATCGGCCTCGCCATCCTGTTCGGCTTTGCCTGTCTGGGCGGGGTTATGATCGCGCTCGGCGTCCACGACCACGACATTCCGGTCAATCCGCTGTCGGTCGCCATTGCCGGACTGGTCAGTCTGGTGGTCCTGACCCTGATGCTGTCCCAGACCCTCAGCGCGTCGGCTGAAGCCCTGTATGAGCGCGGCGATCTGGACTTGCTGTTTTCTTCGCCGCTGGAGCCGCGCCGGGTGCTGCTGGTGCGGGCCCTGGGGATCGCCGCCAGTGTCGCCCTGCTGTTCCTCGTCTTCGTCACGCCGCTGCTGCTGCCGTCGGTCCTGTACGGTCATCCGGCCTGGGCGGGCCTGTTCGGCGTGCTGATCGCCCTGGCCCTGATCGCCACGGCGCTGGGCCTGTTTCTGGCCATGGCCCTGTTCGCCCTGATCGGCCCGCGCCGGACCCGCACGGTCGCCCAGGTGCTGGCTGCCATTGTCGGCGCGGCCTTCTTCCTGGCCAGCCAGTACCGCAACCTGATGGGCGAGGCGGCCAGCGAGAGCCTGTTCGCCAGCATCGCCCGCTCGGCCTATGACGGTCGCCTCGTGCTGCCGCCGGTGGCCGGTTTGCCACTGCGGGCCATGCTCGGCGAGCCCCTGCCCCTGCTGGGCCTGCTGGCCTTCGGGGCCGGCCTGTTCTGGCTCGCGGCCAATGCCCTGGGCCGGCGTTTCTCCGACGCAGCCGCGGCCGCTCAGGGATCCTCGACCCGTCGGGCCCGGGGCGTGACCAAGCCGGTGGCCGCCTTTGCCGCCGGAGCGTTCCGGGCCACGGTCCGCAAGGAACTGCGGCTGATCGGCCGCGACGCGGCCCTGCTGTCGCAGGTGCTGCTGCGGGTTCTGTACCTGATCCCGCTGGCCCTGGTGCTGGCCCGTTCGGCCTCGAAGGTCGAGGCCGCCGCCCTGGCCGGCGGCGCAGGGATCGTGGCCTTCATGGCCGGGCAGGTGGCCGGCAGTCTCGCCTGGATCACCCTGTCGGCCGAGGATACCCCCGACCTACTGGCCGTCTCGCCGACGCCGGCGTCCGTGCTCTGGCGGGCCAAGCTGGTTGCCGCCCTGATCCCGGTCGCCATCATGCTGGCCGGGCCGGTCCTGGCGCTCGCCTGGTTCCAGCCCCTGACCGGCGTCCTGACCGCGATCGGCGCCGGCCTGTCGGCCTATTGCTGTGCCCAGATCAATGTCTGGCACCAGAAGCCAGGCAAGCGCGCCGACTTCCGTCGCCGGCGGGGGGCTTCGTGGTTCTCGGCCCTGGCCGAACTGCTGGTTGCGGCCCTGATTTCCGGCGCGACGGGCCTGGCGGTGGCCGGCCTGCCGGTCTGGGCCCTTCTGCCGCTGATCGTGGCCGGAGCCCTGGTCATGGCCCTGCGCCGGACCGACGACCAGATCGCCAGGACCCTGCGGATGGCCGGCTGATCAGGCGTCCAGCAGGGCCCGGATCTGGCAGACCACGCCTTCGGGTTCGAAGTGGATCGAGGCCTTGCCGGACAGTTCGGCCGCCAGACCGCGTTCGATCAGCCGGGAACCGAAACCCCGGCGGATCGGCGGCGTGACAGGTGGCCCGTGGCGTTCGGCCCAGCTGAGGTCGAGCCGTTGCGCGCCAGGGCCGGGAGCCAGGGCCCAGGCAATGGTCACCCGGCCTTCCGGCACCGACAGGGCCCCGTACTTGACCGCATTGGTGGCCAGCTCGTGCAGGGCCATGGACAGGGACAGGGCCGTACGCGGCGACAGGCGGATGGCCGGTCCGGACAGGCCGAACCGCGCCGGTCCGCCGTGCAGGGTCACGAGGCGTGAGGCGATGTCGTGCAGATCCGCGCCCTCCCAGTTTTCACGGGTCAGCAGGTCGTGGGCCTCGGACAGGGCGACGATGCGGTTGGTGAAGGCCTCCTGGGCCTCCGGAAGCGAGCGCGAGCCGTTGAAGCTCTGGGCGGCGATGGCCTGGATGGTGGCCAGCGAGTTCTTCACCCGGTGGTTCAGCTCATTGACCAGCAGCCGCAGGTGCAGTTCGGCCCGCTTGCGATCGGTGATGTTGACCACGGCTCCGAGGAAGCGCTGCGGCTGACCCTCGGGCGAGAACATCACCTCGCCGCGAATACTCAGCCAGCGTTCGACGCCGTCATCGCGCCCGATGATCCGGAGCTCCAGGGCGTGTTCGGCGCGGATCTGCGGGTCCAGCGAGCGGTCCACCGCCTCGCGGGCGTGATTCAGGTCTTCGGGATGGACGTGAGCAAAGAAGTCATCCGCCGTGATCGGGGTGCCGGGCGGAATGCCGAACATCGCGTAGCAGCGGTCGGACCACGAGACGTGGCCGGTTTCGAGGTCGGCGTCCCAGATGCCGACATCGGCGGCGTCGACGGCCAGACGCAGTGTTTCCTGCTGGCGCTCCAGGGCCAGTTCGGCCGCCTTGCGCTCGCTGACATCGGAGACGACGCCGACGAAGCGGGTGCAGACCCCCCGGTCGAAATAGGCCTGACCGAAGGTCTCGATCCAGCGGACGGTGTCTTCGCCAGGCCGGCGGATGCGATATTCGAGGTTGATCTTGCCGTCGCCGTTAGGGTCCAGGGCCCCGGCGACGCCGGCACGCAAGCCATCCAGGTCTTCGGGGATGACCAGTTGCTCGAAGGCTTCGAGGGTATTGGCGGCCGCCGGCGAGACGCCGAAGATCGTGCAGGCCCGGCTATCCCAGAACCGCGCACCCGTAGACGGGTTGTGGTCCCAGCGCCCCATCCGGGCGGCCTCGAGCGCATGGTGCAGTTCGCTGCGGGCGGCCACCAGGTCGGCCTCGACCGTCTTGCGGTCGGTGATGTCGAGAATGATGCCACCGTTGCGGGCGGCTGTGCCGTCCGCGTCCAGTGAGCAACTGCCGCGGGCATGGACCCAGCGGATGCTGCCGTCAGCCTGGATCAGCCGGTACTCGTTGGCGAAGTCTCCGCCGTTTTCCATCGCCGCCAGGCTGACATCGCGGATCCGGTCGCGGTCATCGGGGTGGACCGCCCGGGTGAAGCTCTGAACGGGCAGGCCGGCATGGCCATAGTCTTCTGAAAGCCCGTGCAACCGGGCATAGCCGGGATCGGCATAGACCCGGTTGGCCTTGATGTCCCAGTCCCAGGTCCCAACGCCGCCGGCAGCCTTCAGGGCCATGCGGTAGCGCTGTTCGGTCTCGTGCAGGGCCTTCTCGATCTCGGCCGTCTCGGCGATCTCGACCGCAGTGACCAGGACGCCGCCGATCCCGTTGGCGGCCGTGGCATCGGGCAGGGGGCTGTAGCTGACCCTGAACGAGGCAAGGCGCGGGGCCGTGTCGCCGGTTCTCAGGACAGTCAGGGGCAGCTTTTCAAAAGCATAGCCGCCGCTGGCTCCGGACAGGATGTCGTCATGCACCGTGCGCAGGCTGGCCTGGAAGTCGGGCGAATGGGCTGTGAACAGCATGCCCAGCGCGGTTGGGTGCCGCTCATGTAGGGCCGGGGCATAGGCGTCATTGTAAATAAGGCAGAGCTCAGGGCCCCAGCGCACGGCCATCGGGAAATTGGTCGCCAGGATCATGTCGACGGCCAGCCTGAGGCTCGGAGACCAGGCCTCGATCGGACCCAGCGGCGTCGTCGACCAGTCGAACGTCCGCACACGAACGCTCATCTCGCCGCCCGCAAGTCGCGTCAGCGTCGGTACGGCGCGCGGCTTCGCGTCCGCCATTGCAGAGGTCCCCTCCCAAACCGGCCAGGGACCGGTCCCAAAGTCTAGCTGACCCTATCGGCGAGGGGGATTCAAGGGTCGTCGGCCCCCCCTGCCACACTGACCCTGAACGAAAAAACGGCCACTTTCGCCCCGGGGGTGAAAATGGCCGTCAATTCAGTCACATGCCTGAAGCAGGCTGTCGGGTGGCGTGGGCCACCCGGCGGCGGATCAGTCGATGGGGGTCCAGCGGGTTTCGACCGCCGTCACCGCACCGCCGCCACCGCTGCGCTTGGGGCCCCGGAAGTCGCCGCCGCCGCTCTTGGCTGCGGCGTTCTGGCCACCACCGCTACGGCCACCGCCATTGCGACCCTGGCCCTGACCCTGGCCACCGCCCTTGTTCGGACGGTTGCGCTGGCGGCGCAGTTCGCTCGGGACGTTGTTGCGCGGGTCGGCCCGGCGCGGATCGACATACTTCTCCGGCGGAGCCAGCTTGTCGGCCACGGCGGCTGCGGCCGCCAGGCTCTTGTCGTTGCGGCGGTCGAAGGTCGGGATCGTCTGGCGGGTCGCCTTCTGGATGTCCTTCAGCAGCGGACGTTCGTCATCGGCGCAGAAGCTGATGGCCACGCCGTCCTTGCCCTTGCGGGCCGTACGGCCGATGCGGTGGACATAGGACTCCGGCACATTGGGCAACTCGTAGTTGAACACGTGGCTGACGTCGTTGACGTCAATGCCGCGCGCGGCGATGTCGGTGGCGATCAGGGCCTTGACCTCACCGGCCTTGAAGGCGGCCAGGGCCCGCTCGCGCTGACCCTGGGTCTTGTCGCCGTGGATCGCGGCCGCTTCGATGCCGCTGGCGACCAGATACTTGGCCACCCGGTCGGCACCGCGCTTGGTACGGGTAAAGACGATCGACCGCTCGACGGCCTTGTCGGCCAGCAGTTCGGCCAGCAGGGGACGCTTGCGCTGCGCTTCAATGAAGATCCGCGACTGGTCGATGCGCTCGACCGTGGTGGCCGAGGGCGTGACCGAGACCTGGGCCGGGTTCTTCAGCAGTTCGCCGGCCAGCTTGCCGATCTCATTGGGCATGGTGGCCGAGAAGAACAGGTTCTGGCGTTCCTTGGGCAGCTGGCTGGCGATCTTGCGGATCGGCACCACAAAGCCCAGGTCCAGCATCTGGTCGGCTTCGTCGAGCACGAAGATCTCGACGCCGGACAGGATGGCGGACTTTTCGCCGAGGTGATCCATCAGGCGGCCCGGAGTGGCCACGACCACGTCGACGCCGGCCGCCAGGGCCTTCATCTGCGGGCCGTACTTCACGCCGCCGAAGATGGTGGCGACGCTCAGGCCCATGTGCTTGCCGTAGTCCCGGAAGCTCTCGGCGATCTGGGTGGCCAGTTCGCGGGTCGGCGACAGGACCAGGCAGCGGAAGCCGCGACGCGGGGCGGCCTTCTTGTTCTCGGCCAGGCGATGCAGGATCGGCAGGGCGAAGGCGGCGGTCTTGCCGGTGCCGGTCTGGGCGATGCCCAGCAGGTCGCGGCCGGTCATGACCGTCGGAATGGCCTGGGCCTGGATCGGGGTGGGGGTGGTGTAGCCCTTGTCGGTCAGCGCCTTCAGCAGGGGTTTGGCGAGGCCGAGATCGGAAAATTGAGTCAAGTCGGGTGTCTTTCAGACAGGGCCGCATGACGGCGCGCGCGGTCCTCGCGCGGCTCGCCCATGAGGCGGGTCGGTTGGGGAGCGCCCCGCGTGGCCCGGGCGGTCTTATGGAAAGCTTCATGGCGCTCGACAGGCTGGTCCGGAAATGGACCCTCACGCGGCTGGAGCACCGATAGCGCCTATGGGCGCAGCGGGCTTATCCGCTTTCGCAGGTGCGAAGTCAAGGGCAGGGGCCCGGCGCCCCTTGCCAGTGCGCTTTTGTCGCGCCAAACCGCCTGCATGACCAAGCCCATCGTCCTCGTCGCCGCCGCCGCCCTGATCGATGTCGACGGCCGAGTGCTGATCTGCCAGCGGCCGCAGGGCAAGGCTCTGGCGGGGCTGTGGGAGTTTCCCGGCGGCAAGGTCGAGGCCGGCGAGACCCCCGAGCAGTGCCTGATCCGCGAACTGGACGAGGAACTGGGCATCAAGGTCGCCCAGGCCTGCCTGGCCCCGTTCGTGTTTGCATCGCACAGTTACGAGTCTTTTCACCTCCTGATGCCACTTTACCTGCTGCGTCGCTGGGAGGGCCTGGTCGCGCGCAAGGAGCACGAGGCCCTGGCATGGGTGAAACCCGACAAGCTCGCCGACTATCCGATGCCGCCGGCGGACGTGCCGCTGGTCGCATGGTTGCGCGATCTGCTCTGAGCCGTTCGTTCCTGGCCGGCTTCTGGCGCGACGAGCGTGGCGCGACGGCGGTCGAGGTCGGGATCCTCGTCGCCCTGATTTGCATCGCCATCATCAGCGCGGTTTCGGTGCTGAGCACCGCCATCAAGACCAGCTTCAGCAAGGCCGGCACGGCCATGACGGCCGCCGCCAGCTAGAGCGGCTTCTCCCCCGCCGACTGCTCCACTGCGCCGAGGGCATCGGCCAGACGCATCTTGGCTGAGCCCGGCCGCAGCGGCTTCTGCTGGCTTTCGTGCGGGGCCCAGCCGGTGACCGAGACGATCTCGAAGGTCGCTGGCACCCGACCGTCGGCCTCGGCGAAGCGTTCGACATAAAGCTCCATCGCCCGCAGCAGCACGCGACGCGACAGCGGCTTGCGCGAGCGGTCCAGCAGCACGCTGGTCTCACCCATGCGCCGCAGGTCGCGTAGCAGTTCTATGGGATGGGCGTAACGCACCTTGACCCGGTCGACGTCGGCGACCGGCAGGGCAAAGCCGGCCCGCTGCAGCAGGCCCGCGGCATAATGGCATCGGCAAACGGCGAGACCCGGAAGGCGGCCCCGCCGCTGATCTCGTCTTCGGCCTGCAGCAGCACCTGGCGAAGCTCGGTCAGGGTGGCCCCGCCGAAGATCGCGCCGATGAACAGGCCGTCGGGCCGCAGCGCGCGGCGGATCTGGATCAGGGCACCGACCAGGTCGTTGGTCCAGTGCAGGGCCAGGGTCGAGACCGCGAGATCGAGCGTCGCATCGCCGAACGGCAGGCGTTCCTCATCGGCCGCGACCCGCGCTCCGGCCCGGTTGCCCAGCATGCGGGCCGAAAGATCGGTCTCGAACAGCATATCGATGTTGCCGGCGGCATCGCTTTGCGACAGGGCCGCCGCAAAGGCTCCATGGCGCGATCCCAGATCGACGGCGACCGGAAACCGGCGCAGGATCGTCTCCAGCCGCATGACCACATCCTCGGCCGCGCGGCGCTTGAGGAAGTCGGCGGCGGCGAAGTCGGGCGCGGCGCGGTCCAGCCGGGAACGGTGCAGGGCGCGGTCGAAGAGCAGGGGCGTGGCGGTCATGTGGGCGGAACATGGCGATTCCGAAGGCCGATGGAAAGCGGCGCTTTCGCCCGGCCCGCGGCTGGCCGCCCTCGGCCGGGGGCTGCTGGAGCTGGTCCTGCCGCCGCGAAGCTTTGACGGCGAGGCGGCCCTGAGCCCCGGCCTGGCGGTCGAGGCCTGGAACCGGGTGAGCTTTCTCGACGATCCGGTCTGTGACGGCTGCGGCGCGGCCCAGCCCTTCGACACCGGCGCGGTGCAGCTGTGCCCCCTGTGCCAGGCCCGGCCGCGAGCCTTCGTCCGGGCCCGGGCGGCCTGCGTCTATGACGAGCACTCACGCGACCTGATCCTGAAGCTGAAGCACGCCGACCGCACGGATCTGTCCGGCCTGTTCGCCCGCTGGCTGTCGCGCGCCGCCGCGCCGCTGCTGGACGAGGCCGATGCCGTGGTGCCCGTGCCCATGCATCCCGGCCGCCTGCTGCGCCGGCGCTACAACCAGGCCGCCGAGATCGCCCGACCGCTGGCGAGGCTGAGCGGCACCCGCTACCTGGCCGATGCCCTGGTCCGGCAGCGCGACACTGTCAGCCAGGGCGGCAAGTCGGCCGTCGGCCGCCGTCGCAATGTCGCCGCTGCCTTTGCAGTGCCCGAGAGCCGCCGCCATCAGGTGATCGGGCGAAAGATCGTGCTGGTTGATGACGTCCTGACCACCGGGGCCACGGCCGAGGGCTGCGCAAGGGCCCTGAAGGCGACCGGCGCGGCCCAGGTGACCCTGGCTGTCGTCGCACGCGTTACAGAACGGCAGGCGCGTCCTATATGAAGGGCGAAGGAGAGACTCAAACCGCCATGGCACACGTCACTATCTACACCCGTCGTTCTGCGGCTACTGCGCCCGCGCCCTGAAGCTGCTGGGCGACAAGGCTGCCGATTTCACCGAGGTCGAGGCCGGCATGGACCCCAAGCTGCGTCAGGAAATGATGGACCGCTCGGGCCGCGCCACCTTCCCGCAGATCTTCATCGGCGATCAGCACATTGGCGGCTGCGACGACATGATGGCCCTGGAGCGTGAGGGCAAGCTGGACGGTCTCCTCGCCGCATGAGCCCGCCCGCGTCCGTCCGGGTCGGCCTGGTCCAGACCCGCACCCCGGCCACCCAGGCCGCCGCCCTCGACCATGTGGTGCCGCTGGTGCGCGAGGCCGCCGCCGGCGGGGCGCAACTGATCCTGACGCCGGAATGCACCAATGTGGTGCAAAAGGACCGGGTCAGGCTGCTGCCGTCGCTGACGGCGCTGGAAGACGATGTGGTCGTGCAGGGCCTGCGCGATCTGGCCGTCGAGCTGGGCGTCTGGATCGATGTCGGCTCGGCCCTGGTGACGCGCGAGGGAGGCGGCAAGGCGGCCAACCGCCAGGCGGTGATCGACCCGACCGGCACCATTGTCGCCACCTATGACAAGCTGTACATGTTCGACGTCGACCTGCCCACCGGAGAGACGGCGCGGGAATCAGCGGCCTACGAGCCCGGCGAGCGGGCGGTGGTGGTCGAGACCCCCTTCGGGATGCTGGGTCTGACCATCTGCTACGACATGCGCTTTCCGGCCCTGCACCGGGCCCTGGCCCTGAAAGGGGCGACCATCCTGACTGCGCCGGCCGCCTTTACCCGGCCCACCGGCGAGGCCCACTGGGAGGTGCTGCTGCGGGCCCGGGCCATCGAGACCGGCTCGTTCGTGCTGGCCGCCGCCCAGGGCGGGTTCCACGAGGACGGGCGCGGCACCTGGGGGCACACCATCGCCATCGGCCCGTGGGGCGAGATCCTCGGCATGCTTGACCACGACGAACCCGGCGTGCTTCTGGCCAATCTCGACCTGGAGGCTGCGGCCCGGGCCCGTGCGGCCATCCCGGCCCTCAGGAACGCCCGCCCCTTTACCGGACCCTGACGATCCCCATCTTCAGATCATGATCAAGTACGCGCTCCAGTGCGATGCGGCCCATGGGTTTGAGGGCTGGTTCGGCTCGTCGTCCGACTATGACGACCAGAGCGCGCGCGGCCTCGTCGAGTGCCCGGTCTGCGGTTCGCGCGGCGTCAGCAAGCAGATCATGGCCCCGGCCGTGCGCGGCACGAAGGCGCAAGGCGCTGCGCCGGCGGTCGATCCGAAAATGCGCGAGATGATGATGAGCGCCATGGGCGAGGTGCGCCGGCACGTCGAGGAGAACTTCGACAATGTCGGCGACGCCTTCGCAAAAGAGGCGCGTGCCATTCACGAGGGCAAGTCGGAAGAACGCGGCATCTATGGCGAGGCCACGCCCGCCGAAGCCAAGGCCCTGATCGAGGACGGCATCAAGGTCGCCCCCCTGCCGCCGCCCGCGCCGAAGAAGACGGAGATCAACTGAGCGTCTGCCCTCTCCCTAAAGGGGAGAGGGCAATTCCGCTCAAGCCCTAGCGGCGATAGCGGTACTCGTAGTGGCAGACCTTCTTCTTGGCGATCTGGTTGCCGGCCACCGCGCCGACCAGGCCGCCGAGGACCGCGCCTTCGGTGCGTGATCCGTCACCGGCCACGGCCGCACCCAGGGTGCCGCCGGTCAGGCCGCCGATGACGGTGCCGTTCTTGCCCTTGGTCTTCTTGCAGATCTTCACGCGGTAGCGCTCGCCCCGGTGGTCGCGGTGCTGGGCCTCGGCGGCGGTGACGGCCACGGTCGAGGTGGTGAAGCCCAGGGCGAGGGCGACGAGGATGGCTTTGGTTCGGGCGCGCATGGCGAGCTCCTTGTGGTTCTGGTGGATGTCCCTGACGCGATAACGCCTTCGAGCGGCGTCGGTTCGCGTCAGGTCGCAAAGTCAGTGCGGGGCCGATCAGTCCTCGATACGGAAGCGGCCGTCGGAGTCGGGGCAGACGCGGATGTAACGGGTCTCGGTGCGGCCGTTGTATTCGGTCGGGGCCGGGGCCAGACGGCAGCGTTCCTCGCTGACGCTGTAGCTGCGTCCGTCCGGGCGGCTGTCGCGGTAGGGCACGGTATCGTCCTGGGTCCAGTAGGTGCCGCGCGTGTCGCATCGGGATTTGGCGGTGGAGTTGCCGATGGCGGCCCCGATGCCTGCCCCGACCAGGGCCCCCAGCACCGTGCCTTCCGGCCTGGCATTGCGCGCGGCGGCATTGGAGCCGACCACACTGCCGGCCAGGGCCCCGATCACGCCGCCGATGACGGCGTTCTTGCGGGCATCCTGGCGGCAGGGCTCGCTGCTGCTGACGACATTGTCGCTGTTGGGGCCGCCAGCATACGGCGTGCCGTAGCGACCGGCCGAGTCGGGATTGCGACGGTCATAGGCTCCGCCGCCATAGCGACGGTCGTAGTCGGTCCGGGCCCGCTCATAGTCGGCACGGTCACGCTCCCACTGCACCCGGGGGGCGTCGTAGGCGCTATTGGCGGCATAGTTGCTGTCGATCCGGAAACGGGCGGCGGTCTGCGGGTTGCGCCGGTCATAGGCCCCCTCGCCACGACGGCGGTCATAGATCCGGCGATTGCGCTCATAGGCCAGTCGGTCCCGCGTGAAGGCGGCGGACTCGGTGCGATAGGGCCCCTGGCTGTAGCGCGTCGCATACTGCGGATAGCGGCGGTCATAGGCTCCGGCCCCATAGCGGCGGTCATAGTCGCGGCGGGCCTGCTGGTACTGGGCGCGGTCGGCCTCATAGGCCCTTTGCTGGGCCCCGTAGTCGGCGACCTGGCCGTTATAGGCCGCACGCTGGTCGCGGTAGGTTTCCAGCCGGTCCTGATAGGTGGCCTGGGCGGCGGGAGCCTGGGCGAAGGCGGGCGCGGCGGCACCGCAGACGACGCTGGCGGCCATCAGGATGGCGGTGGTCTTGCTGGTCATGGAAGCTCTCCGTTCGTGGAACGGATCGACGTCCTTGCCCCGATGGGCCGCCAATCCTGCACAGGGTCCCTGTGGGGAGCATAAGCCCCCGGGGCGGCGCAGGTTCCGTGGCGGGATTCAGTCCCGCGTGACGGTCATCATGTAGTTGATGTCGCTGTCACTGGAGCGGCTCCAGCGGCCGGTCAGGGGATTGTAGGTCACCCCGAACGGGCCCTGCATCTGCACCGGCTCGCCGGCCAGGAAGGCGCGCAGCTCTGCGGGCTTCAGGAACTGCTTCCAGTCATGGGTTCCCGCCGGCACCCAGCGCAGGACGTACTCTGCGCCGATCTTGGCCAGGGCCAGGGCCTTCAGCGTGCGGTTCAGGGTGGCGACGATCATCAGGCCGCCGGGCTTCAGCAGTTTGGCGCAGGTGCGCAGGAACTCGCCCGGATCGGCGACGTGCTCGATGACCTCCATGGTCAGGACGACGTCGAACGGCCCGGCCCCCTCGGCCAGCAACTGCTCGGCGGTGGCCGGGCGGTAGCCGATGGTCAGGCCCTGTTCGGACGCATGGGTGGCGGCGGTCTTGATGTTCTTTTCCGAGGCGTCGATGGCGGTGACGTCAAAACCCAGCCGGGCCATCGGCTCGCTCAGCAGGCCGCCCCCGCAGCCGATGTCGAGCAGGGAGAGCCCCTCGAACGGCGCGCGCAGGGCGGCGTCGCGACCGAAACGCTCCAGCGCCTGCTCGCGGATGAAGGCCAGCCGGCAGGGGTTGAACACGTGCAGCGGCGCGAACTTGCCCTTGGGGTCCCACCACTCGGCGGCGATCGCCGAGAACCGCGCCACGTCGGCGGGGTCGATGGACCAGGAAGGGGCGGCGGTGTCAGGCGAGGCGGCTTGGCTCATGGGCTCTGTCTATCACGACCGCAGCCCTGCGACATCGCCCCGCAAAAAAGACAGCGCCACGACATTGCCGTTGCGCCATTGCGCCGCTAGAAGGCCGGGGCTTGCGCGGCGGGGAGTGATCCGGTCGGGTGGGCGCAAGAAAAAACCGCTATCGCTTGAGGGTTTGAAGACGTGTCTCGTCTGGTGATGAAGTTCGGCGGCACCTCCATGGCCGACCTGGAGCGCATCCGGCGGGTGGGCCGTCTGGTCGCCGCCGAGGTCGCGACCGGCAAGTCTGTGGCGGTGGTCGTCTCGGCCATGTCGGGCAAGACCAATGAACTGGTCGCCTGGACCGACGGTGCGGGCCGCGCTGCTGCGGGCCTGCCGGAGTCGGACGACGAATATGATGCCGTCGTGGCCTCGGGCGAGCAGGTGACGGCCGGCCTGCTGGCCATGACCCTGCGCAATATGGGCCTCAATGCCCGCTCGTTCCTGGGTTGGCAGGTGCCGATCCTGACTGACGATGCCCACGGTCGCGCCCGCATCGAAGACATTCCCCCGGCCAATCTGGAAGCCTGTTTCGAGGCCGGTCAGATCGCCGTGATCGCCGGCTTCCAGGGCGTAACTGCCGGTGGCCGCATCACCACCCTGGGCCGCGGCGGCTCCGACACCAGCGCCGTGGCCATCGCCGCCGCCGTCAAGGGGGCCTGCGACATCTACACCGACGTGGACGGCGTCTATACGACCGACCCGCGCATCGAAAAGAAGGCCCGCCGCCTGGCCAGGATCTCCTACGAGGAGATGCTGGAAATGGCCTCGCTGGGGGCCAAGGTTCTGCAGACCCGCTCGGTCGAGATGGCCATGGCCCATCGCGTCCCGGTGCGGGTGCTGTCGAGTTTCGTCGAACCGGGGGAAGCTCCGGGCCAAGGTACGATCGTCTGCGACGAGGAAGAAATCATGGAAAAGCGCATCGTCTCGGGCGTCGCCTATAGCCGCGACGAAGCCAAGATCACCCTGCTGGGCCTGCCCGACCATCCGGGCGTGTCCTCGCAGATCTTCGGCCGGCTGGCCGACGCCAATGTGAACGTCGACATGATCGTGCAGTCGCGCGCCCGCAGCGCCGACACCGCCAACATGGAGTTCACGGTCGGCAAGCGCGACGCCCAGCGCGCCGTCGAGATCGTCCAGGCCGCCCAGTCCGAGATCGGCTTCGAGGCCGTGGCCGTCGACGAGGACGTCTCCAAGGTTTCGGTGATCGGGGTCGGCATGCGCAGCCACGCCGGCGTCGCTCAGTCGATGTTCCAGGCCCTTGCCGAGAAGAACATCAACATCCAGGTCATCTCGACCTCGGAGATCAAGATCAGCGTCCTGATCGACGCGGCCTATACTGAACTGGCCGTCCGCGCCCTGCATGCGGTGTACGGGCTGGACCAGCTTTAGGGCCGACGTCTCCTTCGCTGCGAGGCGGGTAGAGGGGGCGTCGACCTCTTGCAAGAAAACGTCGCGTTCGGACGTTATGAAGGCGGCAGCCAGCGAGATTCCCATGCCTGATGTCTTCAAGTTCGACCCCGCCGCCAAGACCGTCACCTTCGAGGGCGACGAGGGTCTGGAGCTGCTCTACGACCTGCTGCTGCGCGCCAAGTTCGGTGACGGCTACGAAAAGCCCCTGCTGGTCAGCCCGTGGCTGGCGGCCCTGCTGAAGCGGCTCGACCAGGCCCTGCCCGACGACGGCCAGTGGTTCCCGGAAAAGCCCGGTCAGCCGATTTTCGACACCGATGACCTGCTGGCCATGGGCGATGCGGTGATCGAGGAAGGTCACACGGTCGGCTGGTGGTCCATGACCCAACTGGAAAAGCGGGCCTATCTGCGCGAGACCATCGCCGCGCCGCACCCGCTGACCGACCTCGAGGTCGAGTTCATCGAGGCCGATATCGACGCCGCCCTCGAACAGGCCCGCCGCCTGGTCCAGGACGCCGACGAGCCCCTGGCGATGCCGGGGCACGGGTAGGCTCAAGCCTAATCCCGCCGGTACCGCGACACGAAGGCCCAGAGGGCGTCGTTGTCGGCCAGCCAGGTGTGGGTGCCGCCGACCGTCATGCGGCCCACGACCTCGGCCTCGCCCCGGCAGCCGGCATAACGCTCCTCATACACGCCGGGCGTGACCCAGGCCGTGGTCGGGGCGGTCTGGCAGCCGTTGAGGGCGGCCCAGCGCTGCTCGGCGGCGTGCATCGTGTATTGCCAGTAGCCCGCGCCCCCGCCCTGGGTGGGGTTGGTCGCGTCGTTGTCGCCGGCAAAGGCGATCACCGGCACGGGCAGGGCCGGCTGACAGGTGGCCGGATCGGGCTCCTGCGGATTGTCCGTCTTCGGATTGCCGGCCCTCAGACCCACCACCGGGGCGATGGCGGCATAGCGACGCGACCCGACGCAGCCCAGCCACGAGGCCATGCGCCCGCCGCCCGACAGGCCGGTGACATAGACCCGCGCCCGCTCGACGCAGCCGTCGGCCACGAGGCTGTCGACCACCCTGGCCAGATAGGCCACGTCGTCGGGGTCCGAGGCGTCAGGGATCTTGCCGGTCACGGTCGGCACGCCGGGAATGTTCCAGACAAAGCCTGAACCTACCGGGATCCCGGCGTCCGGGGCGACCAGGATGAAGCCCGCGCGGTCAGCCGTGGCCTCCAGCTTCGAGGCTGCCAGCATCCTGGCCCCGGTGCCGCCACTGCCGTGCAGCAGGATCAGCAGCGGCGCAGGCGCGGCCGGATCTGCTCCGGCAGGACGGTGCAGCTCGAGGCTACGCCCCGTCTGGCCGATCTCGACCCGCGCGGTCAGGCCCGGCGTGCCGACCGGGCAGGCCGCCTGGGCGACAGCACTCCAGCCCAGCAGGGCCAGAGCTGCAACGAGGCGCAGGGTCCAGCGGCCCAAGGCAAGATCCGACATGGCCATTCCTCCGCGACTTGATCGGCAAGCTTAAGGGGCCTGAGCGCTGAGTAAACCGGCGGCGGCTCTGGGGGGCGATCAGGCAACGGCTCGCCCGGCCCTGTCCCCGGGTGGTTTGGCCGAGCCAAGCGCGGTTCTGACTGCTAGTTCGCCCTGATGACCAACCCCCGCAACCTCACCCTCGGCCTGCTGTGTGGCCTGATCGCCGGGGCGTTCTGGGGCGGGGTGTTTCTGGCCCCGCTGCTGCTCAAGGCCTTCACGCCGCTGCAGATGACGGCCGGGCGCTATGTCGCCTACGGCGTGGCCTCGCTGGTCCTGCTGGCCCCGACGGCGCGGGCGGTGTTCGGGCGGATGACGGGCCGGGACTGGCGCGACCTCGCCTTGCTGAGCCTGCTGGGCAATCTGATCTACTATGTCGGCCTGGCGGTGGCGGTGCAGAATGCCGGCGTGGCGGCGGCGTCCCTGATCATCGGCCTGCTGCCGGTCACGGTCACCCTGGTGGGTTCAAAGTCCGGGCAGGGCGTGCCGCTACGCCGGTTGGCGGCCCCTTTGGCCCTGCTGGCGACCGGGGTCGTCTGCATCAATCTCGATGTCTTCGGCAGTGGCCACGGCGTGCCGGTCCCGCGCCTGGTGCTGGGCGTGCTGGGCGCGGTGCTGGCCCTGGCGGTGTGGACGCTCTACGCCGTCTGGAATGCCCGGCGACTGGCCGTGACGACGACCTTCAACAGCCACGAATGGTCGCTGCTGACCGGGGTGGTCACCGGGGGGCTGTCGCTTGTGCTGGTGATTCCGGCCTTCCTGCTGCCCGGCGTCGCCCACGACCTGTCGGCCTGGGGGCTGTTCTGGGGCGTCAGCCTGGCGGTGGCGCTCGGGGCGTCGGTGATCGGCAACGGCCTGTGGAACGCCGCCAGCCGGTTGCTGCCGCTCAGTCTTTCGGGCCAGCTGATCGTGTTCGAGACCCTGTTTGCCCTGCTGTACGGCTTTCTGCACGAGGCCCGCTGGCCGCGTCCGCTGGAGGGCCTGGCCATCGCCCTGATGCTGGCGGGGGTTCTGTGGTCGGTCTCGCTGCACCGGCCGAAGGCGGTGGCTGTGGAGGGCTGATTCCGCAGCCCCAGCCGCGACATGGCCGCTTCAACCGCCGTTAGATTCTGATCCCGGGTCATCCCGGTGCAGACCGGTACCGCTCACCTTATTGAAGCGGTGTCGTTCTTCGTGTCTCAGGCGAGACAATCTTTGCTTCCGGCGGCACCGGACGCTGTGCGTCGCGCGAAATCTGCTATAGCGCCCTTGAGGGGCGAAGCGGCTTCTTAACCCGGACGGGTTTGAGTCGATGTTGATCCGCTTCGATCCATAGTGAGAGCGCAAGGACGTCATGGCGGCATCCGGCATCGCCGTTCGAGGACCCCGCAGTCTGCTTCGGCAGATCCGCGAGGCCATGGCCGGAGCCGGCCCCGCCCAGGGCAAGCTCGACATGGTCGTGCGGACCATCGCCATTTCGATGGTGGCCGAGGTCTGCTCGATCTATCTGCGCCGCGCTTCCGGTGATCTGGAACTGTTCGCGACCGAAGGTCTGGCCCCCGAAGCCGTTCACGTCACCCGTCTGAAGCCCGGTGAGGGTCTGGTCGGCGAGACCATGCGGCTCGGCCGGCCGCTGAACCTGTCAGACGCGCCCAATCATCCGGCTTTCGCCTATCGTCCGGAAACCGGCGAAGACCCCTATCATGCCTTCATGGCCGTACCGCTGCTGCGCGGCGGGCGCTCCATCGGCGTGCTGGTCGTCCAGAACCGGACCGAGCGGATCTATGGCGAAGAGGAGGTCGAGGACCTCCAGATCATCGCCATGGTCCTGGCCGAGATGGTCAGCTCCAGTGAACTTCTGGGCGCGGACGAACTCAAGGACGTCGAACTCGCGCCGCACAAGCCCGAGCGGCTGAAGGGTGCGCGCTTCGCCGAGGGCCTCGCCTATGGCGTGGCGGTGCTGCACGAGCAGCCCGTGGCCCCCGAGCAACTGCTGTCCGAGGACTCGGCCGCCGAAGAGGTCCGGCTGAAGGTCGCCGTCGCGGCCCTGCAGACCCAGATCGACGAGATGCTGGAGGGGCAGGGCGGTCTGGTCGGGGCCAGCTACGAGGTGCTCGACACCTACCGCCTGTTTGCGCATGACCGGGGCTGGAACCGCGGCCTGGAAGAGGCCGTGCGCTCGGGCCTCACGGCCGAGGCGGCGGTGGAGCGGGTGCGCTCCGAGCACCGTGCCCGCCTGGGTCAGGCCCGCGATCCCTATCTGCGCGAGCGTCTGCACGATCTGGAAGATCTCAATGACCGCCTGCTGCGTCACCTGTCCGGTGACGTCCACGCGGTCCGCAAACTGCCCGACAACGCCATCCTGATCGCCCGCAATCTCGGCCCGGCCGACCTGCTGGAATATGACCGTACCAAGCTGAAGGGCATCCTGCTGGAAGAAGGCTCGGCCGCGAGCCATGCCGGCATCGTGGCCCGGGCCCTCGACATCCCCTGTGTCGGCCGTCTGGCCGGCCTGCGCGACCGGGTCAGCGAAGGCGATCCGGTGGTCGTCGATGCCGAGACCGCCGAAGCCTGGCTGCGGCCCCGTCCGGACGTGGTCACGGCCCTGAAGGCCCGGATGGAGGTTCGCGCCCAGCGCAAGGCCGAGTTCGCCCGTCTGCGCGATACGCCGGCCTTCACCAAGGACGGCGACAAGATCACCCTGTTGATGAACGCCGGCCTGGCGGTTGATCTCGACATCCTGGGCGAGACGGGGGCCGAAGGTATCGGCCTGTTTCGCACCGAGTTCCAGTTCATGGTCGCCGAGGAAATGCCCCGGCTGGAAGCCCAGACGGCGCTCTACGCCAAGGTGCTGGACGCGGCCAACGGCATGCCGGTGACCTTCCGCACCCTCGATCTCGGCGGCGACAAGTTACTCCCGTACATGGAGATGGAGCGCGAGGACAATCCGGCCCTGGGCTGGCGCGCCATCCGTATGGGTCTGGACCGGCCTGCCCTGCTGCGCATGCAGATCCGGGCCCTGATCAAGGCTGCGCAGGGGCGGTCCCTGCGGATCATGTTCCCGCTGGTCGCCAGCGTCGACGAGTTCCGGGCCGCCCGGGCCTTTGTCGACCAGGAAGTGGCCTGGGCCCTGAAGCGGGGCCGACCCGCGCCGGCCCGCCTCGATGTCGGGGCCATGATCGAGGCCCCGTCGCTGCTGTGGCACCTCGACGCGCTGCTGCCGATGACTGACTTCGTCTCGGTCGGTACCAACGCCCTGATGCAGTATCTGTTCGCGGCCGACCGGGGCAATCCGCGCATGGCCGACCGCTATGACCCGCTGTCGCCGGCTGCCCTGCGGGCCCTGAAGACCATCCAGCAGGGCTGCGCCGATACCGGCACGCCGGTTTCGGTCTGCGGCGAGATGGCCGGCCGCCCGCTGGAGGCCTTCGCCCTGATCGCTCTGGGCTTTGACCGGCTGTCCATGCCCCCGGCCGGGATCGGTCCGGTCAAGCAGATGGTCCTGTCCTGCGACCGCGAGGCGGCCCGACGCAATGTCGAAGCCCTGCTCAAGGGGTCCGGCGGATCGGTCCGTGGGGAGATCGAAACCCTGGCGCGAAAGCTGTATGTGGCCGTCTAATTCTGGTGCCGTTAACCATGTGCGCCTGTAAAATGCATTGAATACCGTAACTTAGTCTGGTATTTCGAACGTAATTGTTAACACGTTCGTGCAAGACGAAGTGGGGGAAGGCGCGGGACTTTTGTCCTGTTCCTGTTTTGGGGTGATTGGCCGCCATGCCGCTTGATACTGGCAGTGTGAGGCATCTGCATCTGGTCTCCGAGGCCGATCGCGACGACGGGTTCGTTGCGGTGGGGCAACCCTCGGTCGACGAGGGCTCCGACATCGGTGCGGCGCTCCGCGCCGCCCGCCTGTTCCGGGGGTTGACCCCCCAGGACGTGGCGGACGCCACGCGTATCCGACTGGCCTGTATCGAAGGGATCGAGGACCTCCGCCTCGAGGACCTGCCCTCGCGGCCGTTCATCATCGGTTATGTCCGGGCCTATGCCAATCTTCTGGGGCTGGACGGCGATGCCGCCGTCTCCCGTTTCAAGGCCGATGTGCCGGACGAGAGCGAGCCGCTTCGCGCGCCCGTCGGCGTGCGACGCGAGGCGGATCCGCGCTTCGGCCTGATCCTGATCTGCGGCCTTCTGGTGGTCGGGGCCATCGGTCTCTGGAACGTCGCCCAGCGGGCGATGGCCAAGGACGAGCCCCGGGCCCAGGTCGCCCAGGCCGCCGCAGCGGCGGTACCGGCTCCGATAACGTCAGTCAGCGGTTCGGCCGGTGACGGCTCGGTGCCGCTGGGTGCCCCCCTGCCGGCTCCGGTCGAGAGCACGACTCCCGAGCCCTACAAGACACCAGGCCTTGACGATGCGGCAGCCAACGGTGGCTCAGCTGACGCGGCTTCAGCGGCCTCGAAGGCGCGCGCCGCCGCTCTGGCCGAGGCCGGCGGCTTTGTCGATGTCGCCCACATCGCCGCTCTCGGCAGCCCGTTCAAGGCCAAGGGCGTGATCCACGGCGCAGCGGCCACCGACAGTTCCGGCGTCGTCCTGCTGGCCCGCAAACCGGCCTCCCTGACCGTGCGCGGGGCTGACGGGTCGATCTATTTCAGCCGCTGGATGGCGGCCGGGGAGTCGTTCCGTGCACCTCGTACAGCGGGTCTGGTGGCTGATGTCTCCGATCCGGCCCTGTTCGACGTCTATACCGGCGGCGTGCTGACCGGTCGGCTGACGGCGACCCAGACCGCCCTGGCCAAGTTGGTCAAGCCGGCCGTCTAGACGCAATCCCGGCCTTGGGTTCCGCCCGTAAGGGCACTAGATTGACGCCATGGCCGCAGATCATACCCACGTCCGTCCCTGGCGCGCGATCGAGCGTCGCAAGTCGCGCAAGATCCGTGTCGGTTCCGTCGAGGTCGGGGGCGATGCGCCCATCACCGTCCAGTCGATGACCAACACCCTGACCAGCGACGCCGCCGCGACGCTGGAGCAGATCCGCCAGCTGGAAGAGGCCGGGGCCGACATCGTTCGCGTCTCCTGTCCGGACGTCGAAAGCACGGCGGCCTTCAAGACCATCGTTCGCGAGTCGCGGGTGCCGCTCGTGGCCGACATCCATTTCCACTACAAGCGCGGCATCGAGGCCGCCCAGGCCGGGGCCGCCTGCCTGCGGATCAATCCGGGCAATATCGGCAGCGCCGACCGGGTCCGCGACGTGATCAACGCCGCGCGGGACCATGGCTGCTCGATCCGTATCGGCGTCAATGCCGGCTCGCTGGAGCGCGAACTGCTGGAGAAATATGGCGAGCCGTGCCCCGACGCCATGGTCGAGAGCGCGCTGAACCACGCCCGCATCCTGCAGGACCACGATTTCCACGAGTTCAAGATCAGCGTGAAGGCCTCCGACCCGTTCATGACGGTGGCGGCCTATTACCAGCTGGCCGAGCGCATCGACTGCCCGCTGCACCTGGGCGTCACCGAGGCGGGGGCCCTGCGCACCGGCACGGTGAAGTCGTCGATCGGCCTGGGCGCGATGCTGTGGGCCGGCATCGGCGACACCATCCGGGTCAGCCTCGCCGCCGATCCGGTCGAAGAGGTCAAGGTCGGCTTCGACATCCTCAAGTCGCTGGGCCTGCGCCATCGCGGCGTCAACATCATCGCCTGCCCGTCCTGCGCACGGCAGGGCTTCAACGTCATCAAGACGGTCGAGGCTCTGGAGGAGCGGCTGGCGCACATCTCGCAACCCATGTCGCTCTCGATCATCGGCTGCGTGGTCAATGGCCCCGGCGAAGCCCTGATGACCGATATCGGCTTCACCGGCGGCGGGGCCGGCTCGGGCATGGTCTATATGGCCGGCAAGCCCGACCACAAGCAGTCCAACGAGGGCATGATCGACCACATCGTGTCGTTGGTCGAAAAACGGGCCGAAGAGCTGAAGGCCGCCAAGGACGCCGAGACCCTGGCGGCGGAATAGCCTCGCGCCTAGAGCCCGCTCAGCCAGGTGGCGGCCAGGGCATAGAGCGGAATGCCCAGGCACAGGTTGAACGGGAAGGTCACTCCCAGCGACAGGGTCAGATAGACCCCGGCGTCGGCACGGGGCAGCGCCAGGCTCATGGCGGCCGGCGCGGCGATGTACGAGGCTGACCCTGCGAGAACCGCCAGGGCCGCCAGATCGCCACCGGCAAGGCCTGCAAGGTGTCCAAGGCCCAAAGCCGTCGCGGCACCCAGCAGCGGCAGGATGAAGCCCATGGCAACGACCGGCAGGGTCACACCGCGGGCCTCGATCAACTGGCGTCCGGCCTTGACGCCCAGGTCCAGCAGGAACAGGCAGAGCAGGCCCTGGAACACCGGGCCGGTGAAGGGCGCCAGTTTCGCACCGCCCGACGGTCCGGTGGCAAGGCCGATCAGGAAGCTGCCGATCAGGATGACGCTGGCGGCATTGAGCAGAACCTCGTGGGCCAGCTTGCCGGCGGGGGCACGGTCACTGGATCCCCGGTCGGCGAAGGCGGCAATGGCGATAGCCGTCAGCAGGGCGGGCGTTTCCATCAGGGCCAGCACGGCCGACATATAGCCGCCGGGGGCCTGTCCGACCGAGGCCAGATAGCTCTGTGCGGCTGCGAAGGTCACGACGGAAACCGAGCCATAGTGTGCGGCCGTGGCGGCAGCGGTCAGAGCCGGCAGCCCGGCGCGGCGCAGCAGCAGATAGGCGGGCAGGGGCATCAGGGCGCTGAGGGCCAGGCCCAGCCCCGCCGCGGTCAGGAAGGTCGTATCCAGGCCATGGGCCCGGGCTTCGACCCCACCCTTGAAGCCGATGCAGAGCATCAGGATCAGCGACAGGGTCTTGGCAATGTCGCGGGGCAGGGCCAGATCCGATCGGGCCATCGCCGCGATAAGGCCCAGGGCAAAGAACAGCACCGCCGGCTGCAGGAGATTGCCGCACGCTGCGGCAAGAGTCTGACTGATGATGTCCAAAACGTCGTCCCCCTCGTGCGCCCCAAAGGCGCGCGGTCGATCTAGGGGATGTCGCCCGATTTCCATTGTTGATTTTGATTATCCCTGTAATCGGAAATCATCATCATGGAGCCGCCGATGCCGCGCCTGACCAATCTGGACCTCGATCTGGTTCGCACCTTTCTGGTGGTAAGCGAACAACGCAGCTTCACTCGGGCCGGTGGGCGGCTCGGCCGTTCGCAGTCGGCCATCAGCCTGCAGGTCCGCCGCCTGGAGGAGCAACTGGGCCAGTCGCTGCTGTCGCGGGACCCACGTCATGTCGTCCTGACCGAGCAGGGCGAGGCTTTTCTGCCGCAGGCCCGCCGTCTCCTGCGCCTTAATGACGAGATTCTCGCCGGCCTCGCGGCTGATGACGTCGAGGGCGAGGTGCGGCTCGGCGCACCGGAAGACTTTGCCACCCTGCACCTGCCGACCGTGCTCGGGGCGTTTGCCCGCAGCCATCCCAAGGTGGCGCTGACTGTCACCTGCGACCTGACCCTCAATCTGCTGGATCGCCTGCGCGAGGGCGCTCTCGACATGGCCCTGGTCAAGCGCGAGCCGCTCGGTCCCGATCTGGGCGTCCGGGTCTGGCGCGAACCGCTGGTCTGGGTCGGGCTGGACCGCGACCTGCCGCAGCGCGAGGGGCCTGTGCCCCTGATCGCCGCCCCTTCACCCTGCGTCTATCGCAGACGGGCCATCGCCGCCCTGGAGGGGGACGGCCGGTCCTGGCGCGCGACCTATACCAGCCCGTCCCTGGCCGGACAGCTGGCCGCCCTTCGCGGTGGCCTCGGCCTGAGTGTCCTGCCGCGCGAGATGGCTCCGGATGACCTGACCATCCTGACCGAGGGCCTGCCGCGGCTGGAGGATGCAGAGATCGCGCTGATCAAAGCCCGGGGCGCGGCTCCGCCCGCCGCCGAACGGCTGGCCGACTACATCCTCTCGGCCCTGGACCGCCAGCGTCTCGAGCCCCTGCCAAGGGGCACAGGTCAGGCCTGAACCCTCGTCATTGCAAAAAATCATCTTGGTCATGCGCAAGATCAATCTCCCTGGGCCTTGCATCTTTGGGGCTTCTGCCCGATCTGTATCGAGCGGGCCGGGCCCCTCTGACGAAAATCGACGCTGAACAGCTCGATCGTGATGTCGGACCGCATCGGGTGCGCTCGATGTCGGGTCCAGTGGGTCGTTCCCCCCTCAGAACCCGTCAAGCCCGGCATCGGGTGCGCCCTCCCAACAGAGGAGAGCAAACTGATGTCTTTGAGCCCCATCCACGCCCAGCGTGCGCGCATTACCGACGTCTGGACCCCGGCCCAGCTGGACCAGCTGGACGCCCTGGTGGCTGCCTGCGTTCTGGTCTCCCATGCCGACGGCTGGGTGACGGTCGAGGAGCGTGGCCGGATGCTGGAGCGCATGCGCGGCCTGCCGGTCCTGGCTGTTTTCGGGATCGATGACGCGCTGGAGGCCTTTGAGGCCCTCGACCGGCGGTTCGAGCAGGACCCTGACAGCGGCCGGTTCGAGGCCGAGTCGGCGATCCGGCGACTGCGCGGTCGCGAGGCGGCCGGTCGGCTCGTGGTCAATTCGGCCTGCGCCGTGGCCGTCGCGGACGGTGGTCTGGATGCCGAGGAACGCGATGTGCTGCTGCGGATCTGCAGCCTGCTGGCCCTTAGCCCGATCCAGTTTGACCTCATCGCTGCCGGCAGCCGACGATGAGGATCGGGGGTCAGAGTCCTGCGACCGCCTGGGTCCCCCTGCGGCTGGCCCAGCAGACCCTGGTTCAGACGGCGGCCCACGCCAGCCTGCCGACGGCCCAGCGGGTGACCGCGCCGGACCGTATTGAACAGCGGCCCGCCCCGCGTCCGCTGCTGCGCGGCGTTCTGGATGTCCGGGTCTGAGGCCTGGCCCTAGAGGGCCTTGGTCATCACCACGAACTGCAACTCGCCGCTCGTGTCGCCGATGCGCCGGTCATTGTAGGGGAAGGGCTCGAGCCCGGCCCTCCGGTAGCCCCGGCGCTCGTACCAGGCGATCAGGGTTTCACGGATATCGATGACGGTCAGCTTCAGGGTCCGGCCGCTGCGGGCCCGGACATAGGCCTCGGCGGTCTCGATCAGGGCCCGGCCGACGCCGCCGTCCTGGCGGTTCGGATCGACGGCCAGCATGCCCAGCATCCAGACGTCGTCGGCCTGGGGCTCCAGCCAGACGCAGGCGAACGGCCGGTCATATTCATTGTCGCGCAAGGTCAGGATGACCGAGCCGGGCTTGTCGGCCAGGTCGGCGCGCAGCTGGTCAGGGTCTGTCCGCTTGCCACCCATGAAGGCCGCCTCGGTGGTCCAGCCCTTGGCCGCCTCGTCACCGCGATAGGCCAGGTTCACCAGGTCGGCGACGGCGGGAAGGTCCTTGTCCTTGGCGACAACGAGCAGCATGGGAAGCTCCGGAACATCGGGAGCCGGACCTAGCCACGACGCGCGCCGTCCTGCAACCACGCCCAAGCTTGCACGCCCTTGCATCGCTGGCGGTCATGCCCAACCCTGAAGCCATGCAAGCCCGGATCACCGCCCTGTATCGCCACCCCGTCAAGGGTTTCACGCCCGAGCGGCTCGCCCATGCCGATCTCGCCGCCGGGGCCTGTTTTCCCAGTGACCGGCTTTTCGCAGTCGAGGACGGCCCCAGCGGTTTCGACCCTGATGCCCCGGTCCACATTTCGAAGATGCGCTTTACGGTCCTGGCCCGGCTGCCCCGGGTGGCGGCGGTCCGCACGGCCTATGACGAGGTCAGCGGCGTCCTGGCCGTGACGGCGGACGGCTTTGAGCCCTTTGCCGGTGACCTGCGATCAGCGGAGGGCCGGGCCGGGCTCGAGGCCTGGCTGGCGGCCTTTCTGGGCGAAGAGGCGCGGGGCGAGCTGCGTGTCCTCGAAGGCCCCGGCGGGCATCGCTTCATGGACAGCAGGTCGGGCTATGTCTCGATCGTCAACCTGGCCAGCGTGCGCGACCTGGAGGCCCGGCTGGGCCGCCCCGTCGATCCGCTACGCTTTCGCGCCAACCTTTATGTCGAGGGCTGGCCGGCCTGGATCGAGAACGACTGGACCGGGCGGTCGATGGCCCTGGGCGAGGCGCAGGCCGAGGTCCTCAAGCCCATCGTTCGCTGCGCGGCTACCCATGTCGACCCGGTGACCGCCGAGCGCGACATCGACGTGGTCAAGGCCCTGTTCGAGCACTACGGCCACATGTTCTGCGGGATCTATGTGAACGTCACTGAGGACGGTCGGGTGAGTGAGGGCGCGGCGGTGGGGTTGGTTTAGGGCCGATGCGGAGCGGGTTGGTGCGCGGGCAGTCTCGACACTCGCCCCATGGCGGATGCTCAGACCAATGGTGAACCCACTCAGCCGAATGGATTTTCAGCCCTAAGGTTTAAAGGGTGAGTTTGAGAGCCGTGGTTCAGGAACGTTCATTTGTTCGTTAGATCGCTGATGTTGCTTGGGCTCATCGTGTTGCTGGATGGATGCGCCATAGCGTCAACCTCGGCAGATCAAATACCCGCCACAGTGCAGGCCTTGCCGGTGCCAGCTGACGTCAAAGGCTTCATCGATCGAAGAATGGGGTGCAACCACTGGAGTGGCGAAGGCTCTGAGGAAGAGGCCAGAACACGGGAAATTCGCCGAGCAATGGCAGCCCTCCAATGCAAAAAGCTCACCGGGGACGAGCGCGCCTTGCGCGCACGCTACGCCCGAACGCCAGTCGTGACCCAGACTCTAGACGATACCCGCGAATGGACGTGGTGATCGCCAAGCTCCGCTCCCCACCCCGAACGCGGGTTCACGTCGTTCGCTTTCCGGCAAGGTCCTGACAGGCGTTTTCAAACGTCGACGCCCTGTCCCTGCGGTGTGGTTTCAGGCTCACGTCGCACCTTGGTTCGACGCGCCTGCCGTCGTACTTGGAATGGTGGACCGGGAGGCTAAAGGTGACAGTGAAGCGTTTGAAGCGCCTTCAGACTGCGGTGACCTTGATCGCGTGCCTGCTCCTGATTGCGCCGTGCATTTGGATTTCACTTCAGCCCGATTTCACCGGCAATCGGTCCATCTCTTTGCTGGCTGCAGGCTTGATGATGATCGGTGTGTTCGCAAGCCTCGCCGTACCGACCCTTGTGCGGCTCGGGATGCCGGTGCCCTTCGAGGACATCACGATTATGGAGCGGTTTCTGGCCGCGCGAGGCGAGAGCCTGTCGGGGTCCAGGAAGGTCCTTCTTGGACCAATGGCCGGCCCGGGATTTCGACAACGCTGGCGCTGTTACCTGCTCGTATGCACGACAGGGGATGGTCGAGAAAATGTTCGGCGCGTCGCGGTGTCGGAAAACCCGATGACGGGCGCTGAGATGATCAAAGAGCGATCCGGCGGCACCTGGATGCCCCGTATCGCCGCGTGAGCGTGTAACCCGGGTCAGGCGCCTTTTCCGCCCTAACGCGAACGCTTCCATTCCTCATACTCGCGGCGCTCGCGGTCTTTCTTGCTTTCGCCGGGGATGATGGCCTTGCCGGTGGCGACCACGACCTTGCCGCCGACCTTGGCTGCGCCACCGACGGCCATGCCGGTCACACCGATGGCGGTGCCGGCCACCGTGCCGATGGCCACGGCGCAGCCCTGCAGGGCCAGGGCGGCGAGGGCGACGGCAATGACGATGATCCTGCGAGACATGGCACACTCCTGTCGGACGGGCAGGGCGGCATGATGGCTAACAGGCGTTAAGAGGCCGTGTTCAGGCGAAGTCGATGTCCAGCGCGTCATCGCGCCGCCGCCAGGGACCGTTGTAGTTGGCGACGATGCGACGGCGGCGGTCGGGGCCGAAATAGCTGGCCGTGCGGATGAACTGGCGCGGTTCCTCGATCAGCAGGGTCAGGCGGTGCACCAGGCTGCGGCCGGTGACCGGCTTGGTCAGGAACTCGTTGACCCCGGCATCGCGGGCCGCCTGCACCCGCTTGATGGTCGAGTGGCCCGTCACCATCAGCACCGGCACGAACGGATTGGGGCTGCTGGATGAGCGGCGCAGCAGATTGACGAAGTCGATCCCGCCCAGGGTGCCCATCTTGAGGTCGGAAATGACGATATCGATCGGGACCTGCCGCAGCATCTGCAGCGCCACTTCGCCATTCACCGCTTCGTGGATGTTGCGCACGCCAATGGCGCGCAGCATCTCGGTCAGCAGCATGCGCATGTGCTGATTGTCGTCGACGAGCAGGATGTTGAGGAGGTCGAAGCGCACGCGGTCTCTTGTTTTTGTTCAATCAGTGCGCTGCCCCATGATCGGCCCGGATCCGGAGGCAGTCCGTAATTATACAGTCGTATGACACCACGGGTCAACGCGACGATACGGGGGCTCAGTCAGACGACTGGCAGGCTGCGGCCCCCCTTGGCCCGCAGCGGTTCAGCCCTTGTCGGAGCGCCCGGGGACATGGGCCCCACCGCCCGTCTGGGCCCGGTGGCGCAGGAAGGCGTCGGCCAGCACGCAGGCGGTCATGGCCTCGACCACCGGCACGCCGCGAATGCCGACACAGGGGTCATGACGGCCCTTGGTGCGCAGATCGACATTCTGGCCGGCCTCATTGACCGTTTCGCGCGGGATCAGGATCGACGAGGTCGGCTTGAAGGCGACGCGGGCCACAACCGGCTGGCCGGTGGACAGCCCCCCGAGCACGCCGCCGGCGTGATTGCTCAGGAAGACCGGTCCGTCATTGCCCATCCGCATCTGGTCGGCATTGTCCTCGCCGGTCAGGGCGGCGCCGGCGAAGCCCTCGCCGATCTCGACGCCCTTGGCGGCGTTGATCGACATCAGGGCGGCGGCGAGCTCGGCGTCCAGCTTGCCATAGAGCGGCGCGCCCCAGCCGGCGGGCACGCCGGTGGCTTCCACCTCGACAATGGCGCCGGTCGAGGAGCCGGCCTTGCGGATCTTTTCCAGATGCTCTTCCCAGACCGGGATGATTGCGGCATCCGGCGACCAGTAGGGGTTCTGGCCGCACTGGTCCCAGTCCCAGTTGGCCCGGTCGATGGCATGCGGACCGATCTGCACCAGGGCCGCACGGACCGTGACGCCGGGGATGACCAGGCGGGCGATGGCACCGGCGGCGACCCGCGCGGCGGTCTCGCGGGCCGAGCTGCGGCCGCCGCCGCGATAGTCGCGCACACCGTACTTGGCGAAATAGGGATAGTCGGCATGGCCGGGGCGGAAGGCCTGGGCGATCTCGCCATAGTCCTTGGAGCGCTGGTCGGTGTTCTTGATCATCAGGCTGATCGGCGTGCCGGTGGTGCGCTGGCCGTCGCTGCGGGCGTCCTCGAAAACGCCCGACAGGATCCGCACCGCGTCCGGCTCCTGACGCTGGGTAACGAACTTGCCCTGGCCCGGCCGGCGCTTGTCCAGGAAGGCCTGGATCATCTCGGCCGTCAGGGCGATGCCCGGAGGGCAGCCGTCAACCACGCAACCCAGGGCCGGCCCGTGGCTTTCGCCCCAGGTGGTGACACGGAACAGGTGACCGAAGGTGTTGTGCGACATGACGGCGCTTCACTCGAAAGGCGGGCAGGACGCGCCGCCCCAGCGGAGCGCGCCCTCACAGGAAGGACGAACCGGCGACGGGGCCTTAGGCCGCCCGCAGGCGCTCCAGGATCTGCGGGTGCAGTTCCTGGTTGGCGGCCAGGATCGATGCGCCCTGGGTCGGGTCGCCGTCTTCCTCGATCGTGGTGACCTTGCCACCGGCCTCGGTGACGATCAGGACGCCGGCCGCGACGTCCCAGCTGTTGAGGTTGCGTTCCCAGTAGGCGTCGAAACGCCCGGCGGCGACCCAGGCCAGGTCGAGGGCGGCCGAGCCGAAGCGGCGCACGCCGGCGACCTTCTGACTCACCTGGTGCAGTTCCTTCAGGAACTGGGCGTGGCCGGGCTTGCCCAGGAACGGCACGCCAGTGGCCAGGACCGACTCGTCCAGATGGCGGCGGGCCGCGACGCGCAGGCGCTTCTCGGCCCCGAGGAAGGCACCCTTGCCCTTTTCGGCCCAGAACAGGTCGTGGGTGATGGGGTTGTAGGTCACGGCCGCGACCACTTCGCCCTCGCGCTGCAGGGCGATATTGACCGCAAAGTGCGGGATGGCGTGCAGGAAGTTGGTGGTGCCGTCCAGCGGGTCGACGATCCAGGTGTGGGTCTTGTCGGTGCCCTCGATCATGCCGCGTTCCTCACCGAGGAAGCCGTAGCCGGGACGGGCCTTTTCGAGGATCTCGAACAGGGTCTGCTCGGCCTTGAGGTCGGCGTTGCTGACGAAATCGGCCGCGCCCTTCTTGGACACCTGCAGCTCGGTAACTTCGCCGAAATCGCGGGCCAGGCCCCGGGCCGCCTTGCGGGCAGCGTCGATCATCACATTGAGAAGAGCAGAAGGGGTGGCCAAGGCGGGTTATCCTCATAGGTCCCCCTGCGCAGCGGCGCTGGCCGTTCCGGGGGAGGAAGGGGGCGACGGCGGGGGAAGTGCGTACGGCGGTAAGAAAGATCGGGGAATTGGGCGCGGAAACTAGTCGCGCGGCCTGCGGAAAGCAAGGTTGGGTGCGCGGGGCCTCCCGTGGCGACCGATTCCCCCTTATGACCCTTGCCATGACCCAAGCCTTTCAGGGCCGCGTCCTCGTCATCGCCGGATCGGATTCCGGCGGCGGCGCAGGCATCCAGGCCGACATCAAGACCATCACGGCGCTCGGCGGCTATGCGGCCACGGCGATCACGGCGGTGACCGTGCAGAACACGCTTGGCGTCACCGGCGTGCATCCGATCCCGCTGGAGATCATCGCCGCCCAGGCCCGGGCGGTGCTGGATGACATCGGTGCCGATGCCATCAAGACCGGGATGCTGGGTGATGTGGCCGTGGTCGAGACGGTGGCGGCGGCGCTCGATCATGCCAGGGGCGTTCCGGCCGTGATCGATCCGGTGATGGTCGCCAAGGGCGGGGCCAGCCTGCTGGCCGAGGCGGCGATCGGGGCGGTGAAAAGCCTGATGATCCCGCGCGCGGCGCTTCTCACGCCCAATGCCCCCGAGGCGGCCGCCCTGACCGGCCTGACCGTTGAGACCACCGACGACCTGCGCCGGGCTGGCGAGGCCCTGCTGGCCATGGGCGCACGGGCCGTGCTGATGAAGGGCGGCCATATTGAAGGCGACCGGATGGTCGATGTGCTGATGACCCCGTCCGGCGAAACCAGCTTTGAGGGTGAGCGGATCGATACCCGCCACACCCACGGCACCGGCTGCACCCTGGCCAGCGCCTGCGCTGCGGGCCTCGCCCAGGGCCTGCCGCTGGAGCAGGCCGTCGCGCGGGCCTGGAACTATGTGCACGAGGCCATGCTGCGGGCTCCGGGCTTCGGGGCGGGGCATGGGCCGCTGGACCATGGGTGGACGCTTCGGAAATGACGAGCTCACTCGAAACCCGTCTGATCGAGATCGTCCGCGGCGTCCCGACCACGATGCACGTGCTGCAGGTCGCCCGGGATCTCGCCTTGCCCGATGCCATGGTGTTTTCCGGCGCGGTCTATCAACCGGTCTGGAACCATCTGACCGGTCGCGCGCCCGACTACGGCATCAAGGACTATGACCTCGCCTATCACGACGATTCCGACACCTCCTATGAGGCCGAGGATGTGGTGATCCAGCGCGTGGCGGCCGCCTTCGCGCCGCCGTTGCGCGACCTGGTCGAGGTCCGCAACCAGGCCCGGGTGCATCTGTGGTTCGAGCAGAAGTTCGGGGCCGATGAGCCCTATCCGCCGCTGGAAACCAGCGCGGCGGCCCTGAAGCGCTTTGTGGCCACGGCCTTCTGCGTCGGTGTGCGGATGGAGGCTGACGACAGCCTCAGCGTCTTTGCGCCGTTCGGGCTGGAGGATCTTTTCGCCATGCACCTGCGACCCAATCCCCTTCGGCTGAAGGGCGCGGGCGGCTGGGCGCGCACCACGGCCTCGGCCAAGGCCCGCTGGCCGGAGATCACGGTGGAGGGCGAGGCCGGGGCCTAGATTATCACTGTGACAATGTAAGTTTTGATCCATGGATCAACCGGCTCTATCTCGTCAGGCGTCATCCGCCTGAGGAGCCTGCGCCATGCGCCAGTGGACCATCGACGCCTTTGCCGCCGGCCCGTTCCGGGGCAATCCCGCCTGCGTGGTCGAGCCGTTCGACCAGTGGCCGTCGGATGGCTGGATGCAGGCCCTGGCGGCCGAGAACAACCAGGCTGAAACGGCCTACCTGCTCAGGACCGCCGACCCGGCCCGCTTCGGCCTGCGCTGGTTCACGCCCGCGCTAGAGGCGCCGCTGTGCGGCCATGCGACCCTGGCGGCGGCTCATGCCCTGTTCGAGGAACTGGGCGTCGATGCGCCGCTTCTGACCTTCGAAACCCTGTCGGGCGACCTGACCGTGCGGCGCGACGGCGAGCGTCTCGAGATGGACTTCCCGTCCGACCCGCCACGCCGCACCGCCGTCCCCGAGGGCCTTGCCGAGGCCCTAGGGGCGACGCCTGTCGAGATGTGGGCCGGGGCCTATCTGGTGGCGGTGCTCGACAGTGAGGCCACTGTGCGAGGCCTGACACCCGACCTGATGGCGCTCAAGCATATCGAGGGTGAAGCGACCGGCGGCCCCGGCCAGACGGTTGTCGTAGCCCTGGCCGAAGCGGGCCGGTCCTATGCGGTGGTCAGCCGGTTCTTTGCCCCGGGCTTTGGCATTCCCGAGGATCCGACGACGGGCTCGGCCCACTGCATCCTGTCACCGCTCTATGGGGAGAAGCTCGGTCAGCAGACCCTGAGCTTCCACCAGGCCTATCCCGGCCGGGGCGGCGACCTGGAGTGCGAAAACCGCGGCACGCGCGTTCTGTTGCGCGGCCGCGGTGTAACGGTGATCGAGGCCCGGCTCCGGCTGATGCCGGCCTGACCCTCAGGGCCTACCAGCGATGCGGGCGGTCGTAGTCGCGGCCGTAGCCATAGCCATAGTCGCGGTCACGATCGTGGCGCTCGTAGCGGATCTGGGCGCTGATCCGGTCAAACCGCCGGTCGAGGTCGGCCCGTTCCCAGCGGCTGAGGCCGTCGCGGCGGTAGTGGTCCTCAAGGCGCAGGGTTTCCCGCAGTTCGCGCTTCAGGTGACGGGCTTCGTGACGGGTCAGGGCCCCGTTGCGCTGACCCTGCTCGATCCGCCATTCCAGACGATCCTGGCGCTGGCCGATCGACTGGGCCGAGGCGACGGCGGGCAGGGCGGCGGCGGCCATGGCCGTGACCGCGGTGATCGACAGGATGATCTTTTTCATCGGTTCGGTTCCTCATGAACGTTGCGCCGCCCTGTTGAGCGACGTTGGACCTAAGGAAACATGTCGAGCCTGAAGCGGTTCTGAGCCGCTCGTTGTCTGGCGTTCAGGTTCGCGATCGGGGCCGAGTGGCGGGTTTAGGCCGCGTCGGCGAGACGGGCCGCGGCCACCGCGGCCTCAATGGCGGCGTAGAGCTTGGTGATCTCAATGGGCTTGGCGACATGGCCGTCCATCCCCGCAGCCAGGTAGCCCTCGACCTGATGGGCGAGCGCATTGGCGGTCACGGCGATGATCGGGGTCCGGCGCCGCCCCTGGGCGCGTTCGAGGGCGCGAATGGCCCGGGCGGCTTCCACCCCGTCCATGACGGGCATGTGGATGTCCATCAGGATCACATCGTGGGTGCCGTGGGTCCAGGCCTCGACGCAGGCTGCCCCATCGGCCACGAGGTCGACCTGCGCGCCCAGCGGAGCCATGACAGCCTCGATGACCCGCTGGTTGGTGCGGTTGTCGTCGGCGGCCAGGACCTTCAGGCGCGGCTCCGCGTCATCGGCCTTTGGCGGGGTCTGCGGCTCGGCGACGGTCGCCCGCGCCTGGCCCCGGGCCAGTCCCACCACCACAGTAAAGGTCGAGCCCTGGCCCTCACTGCTTTGTACAGAGACGCTGCCGCCCATCATGGCCGCCAGTTCGCGGCAGATCGCCAGACCCAGACCCGAGCCCCCGAAGCGGCGGGTGGTCGAACTGTCGGCCTGGACGAACTTGTCAAACAGGCGGGCCTGGATGTCCGGGGCAATGCCGATGCCGGTATCGGCCACGTCGATGCGCAGGCCCGAGCCGTCCTCGGCCGAGGCAAAGCGCACCCCGATCGCGCCGGCCGGCGTGAACTTGAGCGCGTTGGACACCAGGTTGCCGAGGATCTGGCGCAGGCGGTCCACGTCGCCGCACCAGACGCCCTGGGCCTCCGGCGCAACCGCGACATCGAAGGCCAGCCCCTGCTTGCGGGCCTGGGCCATGAAGGTCTCGCGCAGGCTGTTGGCCAGGGTGGCGAGATCAAAGTCCTCGGGCGCGAGATCGAGGCGTCCGGCCTCGATCTTCGAGAGGTCGAGCACGTCGTTCAGAACGGCCAGAAGCAGGCCGCCCGAGTCGCGGATCACCGCCAGCCTGTCGCGCTGCACGGGCTTCAGCTCGTCCAGGGCCATGACCTCGGCCATGGCCAGGACGCCGTTCAGCGGCGTGCGGATCTCGTGGCTCATATTGGCCAGGAAGTGGGACTTCAGGACATTGGCGGCATTGGCATCGTCGCGGGCCTTGACCAGTTCGGCCATCGCGCCGCGCAGGTCATGGTCATTGTGCTCGAGCCGGACCACCAGCTGGTTGAAGCTGTCGGTCAGGCTGTGGAAGACGTCGTCTTCACTGGTCTGGGCGACGGGGCGGAAGCGGCCGTCGGCGGCGACGGCCTGCATGGCCTCGGTCAGGCGCTGCATCGGCCGGGTCATGCGCCGGGCCAGGCCATTGGCCAGCAGGATCGCCAGGCCGGCCGACCCGAAGAATAGGGCCCCCGTCAGGGCCAGATTGCGGGCCAGGATCTGGCTCAGCCGCGGCTCATGGGCGGTCAGCACCAGGGTGCCGAGGGTTCTGCCGTCCAGGATCACGGGCCGCTGCAGGGACTGGACGGGATCGTCGGCCGCAGGGGTCTTGCCGACCCGGGCCACGAGCCGGCCGTCAGGTCCTACGATTCGGGCTTCGACGACATGCGGGGCCTGGTCCACGGCATCAAGGGCGGTACGGACCCCGTTCAGATCGCCGGCGGAGAGGGGCGCAGCCGCGCCGGCCGCCACCATCTGGGTCAGAATCAGATTGTTGGCCCGAGCCTCCTGCCTGGCCACGCTCCATTGCTGCAGCATGAAGCAGGCGCAGGCCATGACCAGGGCAACGACCGTTGTGACAAGCGCAACGCCCGCGATTCGCGCCTGGAGTGGCGCGTGCGTCGGCGTTTCAGAGCTGCGGAGCGGGTCAGGCATGGGCCGTCCGGGGGAAACCAGCCGTCACGGTGCCAGCATCTTCCTAACGCTTCGCTTCCACGCAACCCATAAGCGCGACAAAACAACGCTAAGACGCATTAACCATTGCGACTACGTTAAGACTTTGTTTACCTTCTTCTCGAGTTCCCCAGAGTTGGAGATGGGCGTGGAAAAGGTTTTTGTAGCACAGCGGGTTGCGACCAAATTGTTCGCAACGGAGAACGCTATCGACGCGGCGATGGTGGAAGCGGCCGAGCTGATGGCCGACATGCTGAAGGCCCGCAAGGATATCGGCCTTTCGGCCGTGGTCGGCGACCGCGCCAGCGCCAAGCTGGTCGAGGCCCTGGCCGCCCTCAGCGAAGCCCGTTCGGCCATGGTCGACATGCACGGCGAGCTGAACGACGTGAAGCTGCGCATCGGTGTTCGCACCAAGATGGTCGGTATTGAAGACAAGCCGCCCGAAACCACCCGTGGTCTTGCTGAAGTCCGCTCGGTTCGCGAAGCGATCTGACGATCATTGCAATAGTTTAACGCTTGAGGCCTCTAATCTCGGTTAGAGGCCTTTTGCATGTATTCGTCGATCATCCCGATTCTGGCCTGGGGTCTTGTTCTCGCAATCTGCGCCCTGGCGTGGATCAAGGGCGGCCGACCCGAACGGCTCGGGATTGTCTTTGTCCTGGTCGCCGCGCTCGTGGCCATGGCGATCCACCGTTTTGCCGGAGAAGAGTGGAAGCCCCTTCTGCTGCTGGTCGACGAGGCCTTGCTGGCGATGGGTTTTCTGTTTCTGGCCCTGCGCTACACCAGTGTCTGGCTGGGCGGGGCGATGATCCTGCAGGCGGTGCAGTTCAGCCTGCATGCCTACTACCTGGTCGCTGACCGTGCGCACGACCGGCTGTACTCCACGATCAACAATATCGACACCCTGGGCGTTCTGGCCTGCATTCTCGTCGGGGCCCTGATGTCGGCCCGCAACAGGGCCGCCTCCGGAAAATAATTGCGCTGCATGCGGGGTTGGCCTGCAGGCGGGACAAAATCCGTCCTTGCTTTTCGGTTTGAAACAGAGTTTCTCGCCGGCGGGCCACGCCCCCCCAACGGGGCGCTGTCCATCTGTAAGGATGGGAGACATCGCTATGACTACCCTCGCCAAGCCGGCGCAACGCCCGGCTCGTCCCGAGTTCTCTTCCGGCCCCTGCGCCAAGCGCCCCGGCTGGACCCCCGAAAATCTCCGCAATGCGGTGCTGGGTCGCTCGCACCGCAGCAAGCTGGGCAAGGGCCGCCTGAAGGCCGCCATCGACCAGACGCGCGAAGTGCTGGAAGTGCCCGCCGACTTCCTGATCGGCATCGTCGCCGGCTCGGACACCGGTGCCGTCGAAATGGCGATGTGGTCGATGCTGGGCGCCAAGCCCGTGCAGCTGATGGCCTTCGAGTCGTTCGGCAAGGACTGGGTCACCGACGTGACCAAGCAGCTGAAGCTGCCGAACGTCGAGGTGCTCGACGCCCCCTATGGCCAGTTGCCCGACACCTCCAAGGTGGATCCGGCCAAGGATCTGGTCTTCACCTGGAACGGCACCACCTCGGGCGTCCGCGTCCCGAACGCCGACTTCATCAGCGCCGACCGCGAAGGCATCGTCATCTGCGACGCCACCAGCGCCGCCTTCGCCCAGGACCTCGACTGGACCAAGCTCGATGTCGTGACCTTCTCCTGGCAGAAGGCCCTGGGCGGTGAGGGCGCGCACGGCGTGCTGATCCTGTCGCCGCGCGCCGTGGCCCGTCTCGAGAGCTACACCCCCGCCTGGCCGATGCCGAAACTGTTCCGCATGACCAAGGGCGGCAAGGTTTCGCTGGATATCTTCGAGGGCGCGACCATCAACACCCCCTCGATGCTTTGTGTCGAAGATGCGCTCGACGCCCTGAAATGGGCCGCGTCCATCGGCGGTCTGGAAGGCATGCAGTCGCGCGCCGACCAGAACCTGGCCGTGATCGCTGACTGGGTGGCCAAGACCCCCTGGGTCGATTTCCTGGCCGCCACGCCGGATATCCGCTCCAACACCTCGGTGTGCCTGAAGGTCGTCGATCCCGTGATCGCCGCCCTGCCGGAAGACGCCCAGGCCGACTTCGCCAAGAAGCTGGCCAGCCTGCTCGAGAAAGAGGGCGCGGCCCTCGACATCGGCGGCTATCGCGACGCCCCGGCCGGCCTGCGCATCTGGTGCGGGGCCACGGTCGAGGCCTCCGACCTCGAAGCCCTGACCCCCTGGCTGGACTGGGCCTTCGCTACCGTCTCGGCCGAGCTGGTCGCCGCTTAACGCGCATTTTCCCTCCCCCTTGATGGGGGAGGGGCCGGGGGTGGGGGTGATCCCCCGCCGCCTCAGCCATCACCCCCATCCCAACCCTTCCCCCATCAAGGGGGAAGGGCTCGAAATCAGAGAACCCACCATGGCTCCCCGCGTCCTCATCGCTGACAAGCTCAGCCCCGCCGCCGTCGACATCTTCAAGAACCGTGGCGTCGACTTCGACATCAAGGTCGGCCTGTCGAAAGACGAACTGATCGCCGTTATCGGCGACTATGACGGCATCGCCATCCGCTCGGGCGCCAAGCTCGACAAGGACGTGATCGCCGCCGCCCACAAGCTGCAGGTCATCGCCCGGGCCGGCATCGGCGTCGACAATGTCGACATCCCCGCCGCCACCGCCAAGGGCATCGTGGTGATGAACACCCCGTTCGGCAACTCGATCACCACGGCCGAGCACGCCATCGCCATGATGTTCGCCCTGGCCCGCCAGCTGCCCCAGGCCGATGCCAGCACCCAGGCCGGCAAGTGGGAGAAGAACCGCTTCATGGGCGTGGAGCTCTATGCCAAGACGCTTGGCCTGATCGGGGCCGGCAATATCGGCGGCATCGTCGCCGACCGGGCGCTCGGCCTGAAGATGAAGGTCGTGGCCTATGACCCGTTCCTGAGCCCCGAACGCGCCATCGAGATGGGCGTCGAGAAGGTCGAGCTGGAAGACCTGCTGGCCCGCGCCGACGTCATCACCCTGCACACCCCCCTGACCGACAAGACCCGGAACATCCTGTCGGCCGAGAACCTGGCCAAGACCAAGAAGGGCGTGCTGATCGTCAACTGCGCTCGCGGTGGCCTCGTCGACGAGGTCGCCCTGCGCGCCCTGCTCGACAGCGGCCATGTCGGCGGCGCGGGCTTTGACGTCTTCGTCACCGAGCCGGCCAAGGAAAACCCGCTGTTCGGCTCCGACCGCGTGGTGGCCACCCCGCACCTGGGGGCCAGCACCAGCGAAGCCCAGGAAAACGTGGCCCTGCAGGTCGCCGAGCAGGTCAGCGACTATCTGCTGACCGGCGCCGTCACGAACGCGCTGAACAGCCCCTCGATCACGGCTGAAGAAGCCCCCAAGCTGAAGCCGTTCGTGGCCCTGGCCGAAAAGATCGGGGCCCTGGCCGGCCAGATGGTCGACTTCGGCATCAAGGCCATCGACATCGCCTATGAGGGCGAAGTGGCCAATCTGAACGTCAAGCCGATGACCTCGGCCGCCCTGTCGGGGATCCTCAAACCGATGCTGGCCGAGATCAACATGGTCTCCGCCCCGGCCGTGGCCAAGGAGCGCGGCATCACCGTCTCCGAGAGCCGCCAGGAGGTCAGCCCCACCTATGACAGCCTGATGCGCATCACCATCACCACCGAGAAGGGCAAGCGCGCCTTTGCCGGCACGGTGATCGCCGGCGCGCCGCGTATCGTCGAGGTCAAGGGCATGGAGCTGGACGCGGGCTTCTCGCCGGCCATGCTCTACATCAACAACCTCGACAAGCCAGGCTTCATCGGGGCCCTGGGCATGCTGCTGGGCGAGGCGGGCGTCAACATCGCCACCTTCAACCTCGGCCGCGTCTCGGCCGATGAGGACGCCATCGCCCTGGTCGGCGTCGACCAGGCTCCCGATGCGGCGCTGCTGGCCAAGATTCAGGCGCTGCCGCACGTCAAGGAAGCCCGCGCCCTGACCTTCTAGGTCTTTCGCAACCTCCGTCGGCTATAGCGGGCGTCGTCGTCATCTTCCGGACATTTCCGAAGGTTACGGCGGCGCTCGTTTCCGTTCTGACAGGCCCCCGTTTCATGAAGCTGTTCTCCAACCGCAAGATCAACCGGCTGGCCTTTGCGGTGTTCGCCACGGCCTGCGCCTACGCCCTGTGGCAGGCCCTGCTGCCGGGGGATGACAGCGTCGGCCTGATCCCGTGGGACAAGGCCAAGCACTTCATCGTCTTCTATGTGTTGACCACCCTGGCGGTGATCGCCCTGCCGGCCAGCCGCTTCTGGCGGATCGGCGTCGTGCTGCTGGGTTTCGGCGTACTGATCGAGGTGCTGCAGGCCCTGCCGATCATCGGCCGTGACGCCTCGGGCGGCGATATCCTGGCCGACGCCTGCGGCATCGGGGCCGTGTTCGCGCCGATGGTCCTGGCCACCTGGCAGAAGCGGACCAAGTTCTAGGTCTGCCTGTCATCCGGGCGTCTGTGCAGGCACGGCATCGCGCCCTCGCCGGTTTTGCACCGGCGAGTGGGGGGGAGGCGGCGGAGCGTCCGGGCCAGACCCGGATGAGTAGTTGTTGGAGTACCGTTTCGGCCTGGGCCGGAGCGCTCCGCGTGACCGATTTTCCGGTGAGCCTTCGGGGCGCGGGGTTTTAACCCGCTCCCGACAGAGGCCCCCGACGGGCGGAAGGGCAGCGACCCTTCCGGACCGCGCGGGCGATT